>JAEEGK010000643.1_pt1 | contig 86965 bp, 82 predicted proteins | sample 8958771 | NCBI WGS metagenome assembly JAEEGK01 (sample SAMN16246547, study PRJNA631951) | gut metagenome | biome: gut microbiome; feature: rumen; material: SC-attached | host: Bos | place: Iran: Karaj | collected 2018-10
GCAGTGCTTCCAGGTATTCTTTCTTTCCGCGACTGCGGACGACAATCATCGGGTAGTCGTGACGGGCCAGGATGAAGTTGACAATTAAGCGGGCAATGCGGCCGTTGCCATCCTCGAAGGGATGGATGCGGATGTAGCGGTAGTGGAAGAGCGTCGCCAGCTCTACAGGGCTGAGTTTTCCTTTGGCTTCTTCTTCGTTGTACCAATCGACCAGATCGGCCATCAGGGCAGGCGTCTCCTCCGGGGATGCGTACTCGAATCGGTCTCCATAGCGGGTAATCACGCTGTTCGGGCGGGTCTTGTAGCGGCCGGCGTGGATGACGTAGCTAGTTTGGCGGCCACCGGGAAGCTCACGATAAACGGTGTAGTCCTCGCGGAGCAGCACTTTATGGAGCTGGCGGATGAAGTTCTGCGTGAGAGGCATTTCTTTGATGAGAGCCTGCTCCTGCATCATCTTGAGGCCGACGTTGCTGGCTTTCATCTCCTCCAGATCTTTCATTTCGGCTTCGCCGACGACCTTGCCGAAAAGCAGCAGGAGTTCCGTCTGGCCATAGGTCAAAGTGTTGCCTTCAATGTGGTTGCTATTGAAGTTGAAATCTACGGTGAACTTGCGGCTCAAGCGCTCGCGGTCCCTCTCGGAGAGGGGCTGGATAGCGCGCCAGGCTTCAATGGCTTTTGCTATGTTGAGGTACTTCATAGACCAAAATGTTTGCTAATTGGTGGTAAAGATACCACTTTTTAATGGAAATTTCAAAACTATTTCTTCTTAAAAGCTTCCTCCATCTTCTTGATAGCGTCTTTCTTGGCGGATTCAGTAATGTCGATGTAGGGGCGCATGGACTTGTAGTCGCAGTGGCCGGTGAACTTCATGACCACATCAGGAGCGATGCCGTTGGAGAGAGCGAAGCAGATGAAGGTCTTGCGGCCGGTGTGGGTGCCAACCTGGGACCATTTGGGGAAGACGTCATCGTGCCGTACTCCGTTGCGGTAGAGGGTGATCTTGACGGGCGTATTGAATTCGCAGATCTCGCAGAGGTCTTTGAGGCAGCGGTTCATCTGCTGGTTGGTCATGTACGGGAGGGCGCGGTTGCCGGGGAATTCTTTGTCTTTGTACTTCTCCAGGATAGCCAGAGCGTTTTGGTGGAGGACGATGGGCAGGCGGTCGTGGGTCTTCTGGGTGGTGATGGTTAGGACGCCATCGTGGATGTCAGTTCGCCTGACCTCAACGACATCGGAGTAGCGGAGGCTGGTGAATGCGCAGAAGCAGAAGAGGTCGCGGGCGATGGACATGCCTTCGTGCTCGATGACTTTCTTTTCGTACTCCTTGCCGTTCATATCGTGGAGTTTGAGCTTGGTGCCGGTCTTGGGAATCTCGAGATTGAAGACTTTGTCCAATTCGTCCTGCGTGAGGAAGATGACGGGCTTTTTGACGGTCTTGAAGACGGGCTCGTAGGACTCTATATCGCGCACCTGCGTGTATTTCTTACGTATGGCCCAGCGGAGGAACCAGGCGAGGTTCTTGTAGACTTTTTCGGCTGAACTCTCCTCCAGGCCGGCAGTGGAGCGGAGGTAATTGATGAATTTGTCGATGCCGTTCTGGTCATAGAAGTCCAGGCCCACGTTTTTCTTGAACTTATTCAGGTGGTTCTTGAGGGACTTGACCATCTTGCGTGTCTCCATGCTCCACTCTTTGATGCGGCTCTCTTCGTTGATGAATTCGTCCATGTAGTCAACGGCCGGCTTTACCTTCACCTTAGGCTCCTTTTCCTCAGCAGCCGCTACCTTCTTTTCGATGACCTCCTCGCTGTCTTTGCTGCTGATGGCGGCGATCTTTGCTGCGTTTTTGTTCATGACCTTCTGAAACTCCTTCAGCATAGCCTCCGAAGTGGGCTTGTCATCCAGGGTGAGGTCGTACGTTGTGAAGTGGGTGCGGATGTCCGTGATGCGGGAATTGATGACGCGGTAGTCCTTGCCTTCTTTATTGATGGCGCCGTGCTTGACCTGCTCTTTGACGTCATCCCATTTGTCGGCGCTGCAGGTGTAGCCGATGAGCTTCTGCAGGCGGGTGCCGCGGATGTTTATGTCGGCCCTGATGGGGCACTCTCCCGACTTGTTGATGTCGTTCTTTTTGAGGTAGAATCTGATCTTCATACGCTTCCTTTTTGGCTTCCGGTGTAGTGTTCAGTATTACGTAGTAATACCAGGGGTTTTGGGTTGTCCGTCCCAGTTGGGAAATCGGCCTTGTAGCTACGTGAGAGGGCGATTTTGGGGTTAATCTGGGACGCTCCTGGGCTTCCGTCCCAGTCCGTCCCACTTCCGTCCCACTTTTTTACTACACGCAAAGTTAGCGTATTACTTTCTAATTCGCAAATATTTCTGCAAAATGTTGTGTTTTCGGCAGTTACGAGAATTTATTTGCAGTTGTTTACTGTCTGTTATTTTCAGTTCGATTCTTCCCAGCACCACAAAAACCCGCTGAAAATCAGCGGGTTTTCTTTTTTGGTCCCACTTTTGGTCCCACTTTTCAAATAATATCGCCCTATATCCGCGGCTACTAAAATCGCCTTCCTGGTGCTCTGTACGGCCTTTTTTGAGTATACTCTACTACACTTTCAGAGAACAAACCGTACATTCCCAAAACCTTCCCATCTCCCCAAAATACTGGGACCAATCTGGGACCATTATATCCATTGGATAAAAGATTTGCAAATCACAATTCCATTGAGTAAATTTGCGCAGTCCATTGAGTAAATTTTGAATGCATAATATAACTTGCTATGTATCAGAGGAAACAATATCACACTTTACTTGCAAGAATGCAGGAAAAACGCCGTTTTATCCAGGTAATTATGGGCCCGAGACAGGTCGGTAAGTCCACCTTGATGAAACAGGTTGTCAATGCTTTGGACATTCCGTTTGTCTTCTATCCTGCCGATGCCGTCCCTGCGACTCAACTTAGTTGGATAAGCGACTGCTGGAATGCAGCCCGCGCCAAGATGCGTGTGGAGGGACTGAAGGAACTCATTCTGGTCATAGATGAGATACAGAAGATTACCGGTTGGAGCGAGGTGGTCAAGAAGGAATGGGATACTGACACGTTCTACGATGTTAACCTCAAAGTCATACTCTTGGGCTCCTCCCGCGTGATGCTGGACAAAGGTCTCTCCGATAGCTTGAAAGGACGCTTCGAGCGAATCATCCTCTCTCACTGGTCTTTCGCCGAAATGCACGATGCTTTCGGTTTCACCCTGGATCAATTCGTCTACTATAGCGCATATCCGGGAGCCGCAGAACTCATTGGCGACGAAGATCGCTGGCGCGACTACATCACCGGCTCCATAGTTGATGCCACTATCAACAAAGACATCCTGGTCAACGAGAAGATTGCTAAACCGGCGTTACTCCGGCAGACCTTTGAACTGTCTGCCGCATATTCCGGGAAGGAGTTATCCTTTACCAAGATGATAGGTCAACTGCAAGATGCCGGCAACACAACAACCATCGCTGGTTATCTGAATCTTCTCTCCCAGGCCGGGCTTGTCTGTGGTTTGAACAAATATGCCGTAGATTTGGCAAGGAAGAAGAATAGTATACCCAAGCATCAGGTTTATAACAATGCCTTAAAAAACATTTATTGCGAGAAGTCTTTTGCCGATGCTGTTCAAGACCGTTCTCTTTGGGGTAGGTTGTATGAGTCTGCTATCGGTGCTCATATCATGAGCTACGCGTATGCCGGTGATTACAAGGTATACTATTGGAGAACCGATCCGGGAACTGAGGTTGATTTTGTTCTGGAGAAGAAGGGAAAGGTGATCGCCATTGAAGTTAAGAGTAATTCAGACCCCAGTAATAAAGGAATGGAAGAGTTCAAGGCCCAGTACAAACCCTATCTCGCATTGGTTGTAGGTGACGGCGGGATGAAGGCCGAAGACTTCCTGAGCAGCGACCCTGTCGATTTGTTCAAATAGTCACTTGAAGACCGCCGCCATCCCATCGGACAGCGGTGGTCTTAATACTTTAAAGGCCTCCTCGAACCTTTTCTAACGGCCAAAGCGCAACTCAAACCGGTCGGCACTCTTGGAGCCACCATATTTGGATGCAGAGCAGTTCACGAGGGCTCCCTTGTATTCGTAGACCCACTGAAAGCCGGTGAAGTCGTCGAAACTCTTAATCTGCTCTCCTTTGTGGATGCCTTGCTCAGCACTTGTCTCCAGTTTGTAGATGGCTCCGCCATCGGCTACGGCCTGGCAACGTTCGAAAATGATCTTCTGCAGGTCACGCTCCTCAATACCCTTCGCGCCCTTGAATGTCAGGTTGGCGTTGCCGGGGCTTGCGGAAGCGCTGTAGAAAACCAGGTCTCCACCCGGATTGGGATCGACTCCGCAACGGTCCTTGATCAGCGCTGCGTAGTTTTGGTCATTGACGTCTCCAAGGATCAGCGCTTTTACATCTGCCGCAGCAGTTGTTGCAGCGGCGGGCTCTGCTTGTTTCGACTCACTTTTTTTGTTGCCATTGTTCCCGCAGGAAACCAGCATCATGGCGCAGGCGATAAGCGTCAGGGTAATGAATGTCTTTTTCATTTGTCGGTTCGTATCTAAGTGTTAAACTAATAATCTGTCGGGTCTTTTGTCATTGGTCCTTCCCAGGTAACAGTCACTTCATTTCCATCGTCATCGATGCCGGTCGCTTTCAGCTTACAGTAGTCGTCTTCAGTGACCGTAAGCTCCAGTTTGCCTTGTTTTAAAATGGATTCGCCACCCTCGTCGCGGATAAACACTCCGCCCCAGGTATATCCGCCTTCCAGAATATGTTCGTTGGAAAAAGTGGTGATCGTATAGGTGCCTGTCTCAAACTCGGCGGCAAAGTTGAAGTCGGCATAGACTTTCCGGTAAGGGTCCTCACGGATTTCTATGGCCTTGCGGTAGTTCCCCCAATAGCATTTTGAGACCGTGGCGGTTTTGTCACCTCTCTTGACGGTGCCGCCGGCTTTGTCGCTTTGGGGCTCTTGTGCTACGGTTGCCTCTGTGAATTCACTCCCAGGGGTCGCAGTGTTGTTGTTCTGTGCTTGCCCGTTGCCGCATGTTGCAAGAGCCAGGGTTACAAGAGTCAGTAATGTGATCTTCATGATAATGAATGTTTATTGAGTTTTTATTTCGATATTTCCGTCAGTCCGTCAAGGCTCATGATCAGGCCTTCGTATGTGGGCTCGGCAGAAAAGGAGGTTACCTCGAAGGCTTTGCCTTCAATGTATGCCGAGCCATCTTTCTTTGACAGGCCATATTTGTAATATGGCAAGCCGTTCTCCTTGTCCACCCACTCAATGACCTTGGTGTACAGTTCTGTGCCAACAACATCCTCTGTTTTCTCCTGGGTAAGCACATAAGCGGGACGGCCAAAGACAGTCGTGTCCTTTACAGAAACTCCTTTCCCGTTCTTCTTAAGCCTCTCGCCGAAGATGGTATTGCTCATCGAACTCTTCAGGTAATCATAGATAGCCTCGTCAACGCTGTCAAATTCCGATTTCTCGCTCTTCTTGACATAAGTACCTGCTCCTTCATTTACAACGTATCCAGTCCGCGTAGAATCCGTACAAACAAAGAGGTTCGTGGTCTGACTGCCCTCCATCTTGAATATGAGGACGTTTCCTTTACGGGCATAAATCCTGCTCATGGAGGCGCCGGACACATACATTTTCTCGGTCAGGGAGAAATCCTTCTCATACCATTTCTTGGCATCTGCTTTCGGCTTTTCCGTCTTGGCTACGGGGGCCTCCGCCCGAGCGGATTCTGTCACCGCTACTGCATCCTGAGCGACATCCTGATTAGTGGTCTTTTTGGGGGGATTGTTGCCGCAGGAAACGGCGGCAATCATTGCCACGCTAAGGGCAATCAACTTAATCCTTTTCATGATAACATATGATATAATATTTGTTCTCAATTACAATAACCCCAACTTCATTGCCTGACGGATAACAGCACTGGATGTGGAGGCCTTGAACTTGGCGCGCAAGCGCATCCTGTACCACTTGATAGTTTGTTCCGTTAAGCTCAATTCCTCTGCCATTTCGGAACATAGCTTTCCTTCAGCCATTAACGCCAGGACTTTCTGTTCCTGGACCGTCAGTTTTACTTCGTTTTCGGAGGCATCCATTTTCCCATTGCTTTACAGGAGTCAAAGTTCGCCAAACCCTTCCACAAAAACACTATACGAAAGTTTAGACTTGCAGGCCATTTGCCCGTTTTTCGCCCCATTTCTCGGTAAAATGCCCCGTTTTTGCTAATTTTGTCGTATGAAGAGACTGGCAATTATCCTTACAATTATACTCCTTTCCAATGCGGTGGCAAAGGGACAATACGCCGACCATAGAGACCACCAATTGGACTCCCTGGAGTCTGTCGTTGCACCGTGGACAGCAGAGAAAGTAGCGCGGGCCTCATACGAAGAGAAGGATATGCTGTCCGATGCATACAACGATTTGATGTGGGGCTATAGTCAGATCAATCCTTCCCGTTCCCTGTACTTCGCCAGGAAAGCCTTCGACCTGTGCCTTCAGGAACAATGGCTTAACCAAGCTTTCCAGGCTGCCAAGATGATCGGCCAGCACCATGGGGCCGCCGGGCAGATTGACAGCGCCAAAGTAGCGTTTGCTAAGGCTCTCTCCATTGCTGACAGGATGGCCTTGAAAGAGCCCCTCCCCGGCAAGCCGAACGGATATAAGGATGAGACTATTGATGATGCCTACTCCAGCCTGTATGGCGCCTTGGGCAACATGTACTCCAGCCTGGACTCCATTCCGCAGGCAATGGAGTACTATCACAAGGCAGGGGAACTCTTCGAGAAAAACGGCTGGTTGGAGAGCTGTTCCGTACTATACCACAATATGGGAGATACCTGGCTGGATGCCGGTAATCTGAAGGAAGCGGAGGCCTGCTACAATAAGGCATTGCGCTATGGCCAGGAGACCGAAGACCCACTGATGATTGCCAACGCCAAAGCTGGACTGGGAGCACTGTATCTGGAGAAAGGAAAGACCAGAAAAGCCTTGAAATACCTTCAAGAAGCAGATCATTACTTCTCCGCAAACGAAGAGCAGGAATACCGCAGCCGCATCTACACGCTTGACCTGACCGGCAAAGTCTACGACGTCCAGCGCAGGTTGCTTACATGGATGGTGGCGGGCGGCATCCTCATCATCATCCTTCTCCTGGGACTACTTTTTGTTCTTTTGCGAGCCAAGCGCCTCCGCAGGCAGAAAGAAGGTGCCGATGTTGTAATCAGTGAAGTCCTGGCCTCTCTGCCGCAGGAGCAGGATACGGAGAAACAAGCCGTTGCATCTAAAACGACTGTATCCAAATCAGCGCCCGAACTCACTGAACGAGAAGCTGAAATCCTTCCTCTGCTGGCCGATGGCCTCTCAAGTAAAGTAATCGCAGACCGACTCTGTCTCACCGAGCAGACCATCAAATGGTATCGGATGCGACTTCTCGAGAAGTTCAATGTTCCCAACACCGCCAGCGTCATTTCTAAAGCCAAAGAACAAGGGTTATTGTAGCATATTTCGATTCCCGAAGATGTAACACACTACATTACACTTAAATATACTTTATTCCCAGCACCACAAAACGGCAGCGCAATCGCGCTGCCGTTTTGCGTCACAAGACCTCTGATCTCCCGCCGCCCAAGCTGGCGGCCCGGCCTCCCGGGCCTGTGCGCTGACGTCGGGTCGGACAGGTTTACAATAAATCGCCATCTGGAAGCGTTCTAGCTGTAGACATCCCTGCCCAAAAACCGTGTTTTGCTCTAAAACCCCGGGAGGTATGTTTCTTCCTTGATCCGGACCTCCTTGGACGAGATGAAATCCAGCGTGTACGTCGCTGATCAGCATCAACAGGCAGACAAGCAGGACGGGCAGGCGTTTTCTCGTATTCATCTTGGTGTGATTCGTTCAGGACAAAAAAACAAAGAACCCCGCAAAGCATTTCTCTTTGCGGGAATAATTATCACGGGTGTGTGCGAAGAGCTTACAGGCGCGGTTTCAGGATGATGCGGAGGACCAGGGAGACCAGGTAGATGATGACGCCGTAGATAACGGGGATCAAGCCGACTTTCATTCCGCCGAAGAAAACGCCGGGAGAGATCAGGTCGAAGACACCTGAAACGCCCTCGCCGATTCCGACGGCGACCTGTTGAAGCGCAGAGAACATCTGGCGGAAGCCCAGCAGCATGGACAGGCATCCGAATGCCAGGGCGAAGTTGCCGATTTCTTTTACCCAGCGAGGGGCTTTCCAGGCGGCGAAGAAAAGGCCGACGAGCAGGATCGTGAGCACGGACATGAATACGGGTCCGCCTTCCATGAAAAGTTTGAACATAAGACAAAGGTTTTGGGGTTGAACTTTCTGGGACAAAGGTAGCAGATGCCCCGGGGTCCTACAAGCCGAAACCCCGAGATCGGAAGTTAAATCCCCTATTTCGGGTTTCGGTAAGGCGGAAGCCCGCTTTTATTTGCTATTTTTGTACAGCGAATGAAAAGGTTGCTGCTCATATCCTACTGGGTCGTCTCCATCCTGCTGGTGGCCATTGTCCTCAGCAGCTTGGGGTACAGTTTCCCGGAGGCGCTGCTCATCGGGACGATGTTCCTGCCCGGCGCGCTGGCAGCCAAATTCTTTTTTCCGAAGGTAAATTTCAAGAAGCGCCGGACGGCTGTCCGGGAGTCGGTTTTCATCGTCCTGGGGATCCTGGCCGGGGAGATTCTCCTGTTCTTGCTCACCCATTATTACATCACGGCCCTGCGGAAGGATCATCCCCTTTCGATCTATGCCATGCCCGATCTTCCGGCCCTCCTGACGAATCCCGTTTTCATCGCCATCATCCTGACAGCGCTGGCTGCGGGCTGTTGGTTTTTCGAATCCTGGCTGGACCGGAAACGGCCCGGCCGAGGCGGCCCCGTCTCTTTTACTTCGGAGCGCAAGCGGGTGAGCCTGCGTCCCGAGGAGATTTTATATGTGGAGTCGAATGACGACGCGACGCTCGTCGTGACGACCGACGGCCGCCGTTTCAAGAACTATACGCCCATTTCCCAGTGGGAGGCCCTGTTGGGGACCGGCTTCCTCCGGATCCACCGGTCCTATTTGGTCAACAAGGCCGCCGTGACCCGCGTCGATGTGGATCTCCTGTATCTGGGCGAGCTCCAACTGCCCATCTCCCGGAAATACAAGGATGCGGTCGCGAATGCGCTGTAGGGCTTGATCAGCCTTGTTTCTCGATGCGGAGGCGCCCGTCGTCTTCGCGGACGATGACATCCCCCTCGTTGACGGATTCGAAGCCTTCACCGGTGTCCACCGATAGCATGGAGAAGCCCATGCAGAAATACGGCGCGAGGATTTTGTCGCCGCAGAACTGCTTCACTTCGTCGTAATTGGTGCCGGTGTACTGAATCGTTTCCATTTTTACCTGGTGCGGCGGACGGGCAGGCGGATCTCTTTGCCGGTGGAGAGGTTGTAGATGGCTTTCTGCTGGTTCTCCCGGCCGAATTGGCGGGCCTGGGCAAGCGAGTCAACCGGGAAGATGCGGACGCTGTCGAAGTAGTATTGCCCGCTTTCCGAGTCCTGCCAGCCGCCGACATAGCCGCCGTGGGCCCGGGCATGGCTGACGACATATTCCAGGTCGGCCTTGTCGTGCGCATCCTGGGTGGCGGAATAGGCCACGGCGATGCCTTCCTTGGGTACTTCCCAGGTGCTGATGTTCAGCGTGAATCCGTCGGGATGGGACTGGCTGTAGGTCCAGAGGTCTTCCGCCAGGGAGGCGACGGTGGGGATGCGGGGAGCGGTGGCGAACTCCGCACGGGCCTTGTCCATCTGTGCACGGTAAGCCGGGCTGGTCTGCAGGAGGGCGTATCCGATGCTGGCTGCGGGGCGGCTGGCATCCACGTCGCTCTGCCAGTGGGCGCCCACGATGACGCGGCTCTCGCCGTAATCCCATCCCCGGGCATACAGGTCGTTGGCGGCCTCCGGATTGATTTCGGCGAGGACCAGGGCGGCGCTCCATCCGCGGATGGTGTGGCCGGAGGGATAGGAGCCCTCGCCCCGGAGTTCATCCTCCTCCCAGGTGGTGTACATGTGCTCCTGGAAGCGGTCGAACGGACGCTTGCGCATGAAATGGGCCTTGGGCCGGATGCGGATGAGTTCGATGGTGTGTACGCCCTGTACGAAGGCCTTGTAGATCTCGGGGGTCTTCTCCTTGTCGATCCGGACACCGAAGGGCTCGCTGAAGATGGCGGCCAGGGTGTCCAGGTCCCAGATGGCGTCCCGCTCCGCAATGGCGGCCCGGGCGGCATCGGTGCGCATGGTCTTGCCCCACATATAGCGCATCACGTCATGCGCGAATCCCAGGCTGGTGGTGTCCGGCGGTGCCGGGAGGCACTTCACCAGGTCGGGCATGTCATCAATCGTGAAATAAGTCTCCTGCGCACGGGCGCTGAAAAGGCCGACGATGAGGATCAAGGGAAGGAGGAATACTCTTTTCATGGGCGCAAAGATACGAAAACCCCACTTTTTTTCATTATCTTTACTTAGATTATGAAAGAGCCACTATTTAAACGTTTCCGTGCTTGGCAGTTGAATCCTTTTTCGTTCGGAAGCAAGTCCGAAGGTCGCCATCGATGCGCCAACTGCGGTACCTCTTTTGACGGGGATTATTGCCCGGGATGCGGGCAGAAATACAGCATCGGCCGCGTGGACTGGGTTGCTGTCAAAGAGGATTTGTTCTCGATCGTGGGCCTGACCAAACCCAGTTCCCTGATCATGTACCTGGCGCAGGTGCTGGCCCGTCCGGGCTATCTGATCCACGATTATATCACCGGCCGGCGGCAGGTATGCAGTTCGCCCGTGGGCAAGCTGGGCGCCGTTGCCGTGGGCGCCGTCCTGGTCAATAACTTCACCAAGCACGCCGATACCAGCTGGACCCTTCCTTTCATCGAGCAGGGCGGGTTGTTCGGGAAGATCCTTGAATGGATGACATCCAACCTGGACTGGGCTATCCTGATCCAGACCTTTCTGCTCATTTTCCCCACCTGGCTGCTTTTCCGCTATGCCCCCAAATTCCCCCGCCACACCTTGCCGCAGGGGATCTATATCCAGGTGTTCATGAGTGCGCTGGTGCTGATCGGGATGATGTTGAGCAGGTTGTGCGGCAAATGGATGCTCGTGTTCATCCCCGTTTACTATTTTATCGCTTACCACCAGTTATTCGGATACAGTCTCTGGGGAACATTCTGGCGCACGCTGCTCTGCCTTGGAAGTGTCTTCTACTTCTTCGGCGTCGTGATGATGGTGTGCCTGCGCATTTCCCGTGAGTTCTGGTCCGTGCATACGACCTGGGAGATCCTGTCGATGTTCGGGGCTTTCCTGCTTCTGGGTGCCGCTGCGCTATGGCTGGGCTGGTGGATCGGCAAGCGGAATGCTAGCGCTTGTCGATAATCTTGGCATTCGTGAACTTGGCAGGGTCGAAGGTGACCTCCTCTTCGGTGATGCCCACGGCGAAATTGCGCAGGGTGACCGTGACGCCCTTCAAAGTGGATTTGAGGCTGACGGGCATGTAGCTGCCTTTGGCGACCACCAGGTCCATCGTGCGGGGATCGTCCTTTTCTTTGTTGGTCTTCGATTTGGTGCAGCGGATATTCCAGACTTCGTCGGTCTCGCTCCGCAGGCGGACGTCGTAGCCGTCGGTGACGCCCTTGAGCATCTTCACATTGCTCTCGGCCTGGGATTCTTCAGAAGGGTTGGCGTTGGTGATGGTGACTTCGTTCTTGGAGGCATCGTATTCCCAATCCGTCACCTTGTCGGACCAGTACATCAGCATATCACCTTTGATCTCGCTGACCAGCTTGTATTTATCTCCCAGGATGTAGGCCGTCGTGCCGATAGTTCCGATGATGGGTAGTCTGATTTCCATGATCATGGAGAATCCTTCCGGGGTGAAACGTTCCGTCTGTTCATCCATCCGGGCAATGATTTCTTCGGTGGTCTGGGCGAAGAGGGCCGTCGCGGCGAACATCGCAGTCAAGATGCAGAAAAAAAACTTTTTCATAATCGTTGTGATTGTGCTGGCAAATATACAAAATAAGTGTTGTATCTTTGTATAATTAATCTTTTACCCTATGCTGATTGCATTGAAGCTCCTGGGCGCCATCGCCCTCCTTATCTACGGTATGAAAGTCATGAGCGAGGCTCTGCAGAAGATGGCGGGCCCGCAGTTGCGCCACCTGCTCGGTGCCATGACTACCAACCGCTTCTCGGGTGTCGCTACGGGAGCCCTGGTTACCGTCGCCGTCCAATCCTCCGCCGCTACCACCGTGATGACGGTCTCTTTCGTCAATGCGGCGTTGCTGACCCTCAGCCAGGCCATTTCCGTGATCATGGGCGCCAACATCGGCACGACGCTCAGCGCCTGGATCATGTCGGCGGGATTCTCTTTCAATATTACCAACCTCGTCTGGCCGGCCTTCCTGATCGGCATCGTGATCATCCAGATCGGCAAGCATCGCTACGTGGGCGACTTCCTCTTCGGTCTGAGCTTCCTGCTTTTCGCTCTGGGCATGCTGCGGCAGACGGGCATCGAGATGGACCTGGCCAGCAAGCCGGCGGTCGTGAACTTCTTCGCTTCCTTCGATTCGGGGAGTTATCTGACGATCCTGCTGTTCCTGCTGATCGGCACCGTGCTGACCTGCATCGCCCAGTCCTCCGCCGCGCTGATGGCCATCACGATGGTCCTCTGCTCTACGGGAGCCATCACCATTTTCCAGGGTATCGCCCTGGTGATGGGTGAGAATATCGGTACTACCCTGACCGCCAACCTGGCGGCCCTCAGCGCCAATACCCAGGCCCGCCGCGCGGCCATGGCGCACCTGCTTTTCAACGTCTTCGGCGTGGCGTGGATGCTCATCTTCTTCTTCCCCTTCGTGCGGGCCGTCTGCCGCATCGTCGGCGTCGATCCGGGCTCCGAGAGCGTCGATCCCGCCCGGCTCACCTTCGTGCTGGCGGCCTTCCATACGGGTTTCAACGTGATCAATACCGCGCTGCTCATCGGCTTCATCCCGCAGATGGAGAAACTGGTCTGCCGCATCATCAAGCCGCGCAAGACCGACGAGGAGGACGAGTTCCGCCTGAAGTACATCCGCGGCGGTATCATGAAGACCCCGGAAATCTCCGTCTTGCAGGCGCAGAAGGAGATCGTGGTCTTCGGCGAGCGTATGGCCAAGATGCACGAACTCCTGGTGGAACTCACCAAGGCCGACGAAGAGCAGTTCCCGAAACTCTTCGAGCGCATCCAGAAGTATGAGGAGCTCAGCGACCGGATGGAGAACGAGATCGGCCGCTATCTGGGCGATGTGGGCGAAGCACATCTGTCCGACGAGACCAAGGAGAAGATCCGCGTGATGCTGCGTCAGATCGGGGAGCTCGAGTCCGTGGGCGACAGCTTCTTCAACCTGGCCCGCATCCTGCGCCGCAAGAACGACAACAAGATCACGTTCACGGCCGAGCAGGAAGCGTCCGTCAACGAGATGCTGAGCCTGGTGGGCGAATCCATCGCACAGATGAACAAGGCGCTGTCCGGGCGCCGCGAGGATCAGCACATTGCCGATTCCGAGGCGATCGAGGCCCGGATCAATGCCCTGCGCAATGCGCTCAAGAAGCAGAATCTCGACAACCTGGACGCTCGCGTCTACGGCTACGACAACGGTACCGTCTTCAACGATCTGATCGGCGAGTGCGAGAAGACCGGAGACTATGTGATCAACGTGGTGGAGGCCCGTCTGGGAGCGCTGCGCAACGGTATCCGTTTCCGCGGTATCCAGATCGATCCCGATGCCAGGATGGTGTCCGTGGATCGCGAGACCGTGTCTCTCACCAAGCACGAGTATGCGCTGTTCAAGTTGTTCGTGGAGAATCCTGACCGGGTCTTCTCTACGGAGGAACTCATTGCCGCCGTGTGGCCTGACGGGTCCGTGGATTCCGGGCGTACGCTTGAATCGTATCTCTCCCGGGTTCGCAAGAAGATGGGGCAGTATGCCGCGCATCTTGTCAGCATTCCTGATTCCGGCTACTGTTTCCAGGCGGAACTGTAAGGATCATGAGACTTTTCCGGGTGCTGGTATTGGCGGCGCTGCTTTCCGCTTTTGCCCTGCCTGCGAGGGCGGGTGATGTGAAGGATGCGTCCTACCGGACGATTGCGCATATTTCTTCGGACGGGGTAATCAAGGATGCGGCGTATCGGACCGTCGGGCGTTTCAAGAGCGACGGGGCCGTGCAGGACGCGAACTATCGGACGGTCGGCTATATCAAGAGCAGCGGCACGATTCAGGATTCGCATTACCGGACGGTCGGCTATGTCAAGGACAACGGGACGGTCCAGGATTCCGCGTACCGCACCATCGGTTATGTCAAGTCCGACGGTACCATCCAGGATGCCGGCTACCGCACCATCGGCCACGCTTCGGATCTCCCCCGCCCCTGGGCCGCCTACTATTTCTTTTTCTCCGAAACCTTACATTAACCCATATAAACCATTATGAAACCGTTATTTAAGATCCTCCTGCTGTCTGCCGCGACGGCGCTGACGGCCTGCCAGGGCATCAAGCCCCCGGAAAAATCCAAACTCTTCGAACCCTTTGTCGATCCTGAATCCGGCGTGGTCTCGTATGTACTCAAGTACGGCGCCCCGGACGACAACCGCCAGTCCACCTATTTCATCTCCAAATCCATGACCAACGACGGCCGCTTCCTGATCTTCTGGTACAACCAGGGCAATGAGAAGAAGGAAGGCGGTCCCGGCGAGCGCCACCTGATGCTGGCCGACCTCAAGGCCGACGCGGTGATCGACCTGGGCCAGATCCCGATGACTCCGTTTGTGGAGATCAACCAGGACTACATGGTCTATGGCGACCGGGATAAGGGCTTCTTCAAGGTCGATTTCAAGAATCCGTCCGAGCATGTCAAGCTTTGCGACATCCCGCAGGAGCTTTCTTCGCTGGGCCGGGTCATGCGCCTGGCTACCCACCTTACCCTCACGATGGACCGCAAACAAGCCTTCCTCGACACCGAGGTCCGCACGGCGGAGGGCAAGAGCCGCTACATCCAGGGCCTGCTGAATCTCGAGACCGGCGCCTGGGACCAGTGGATGGAGACGGAGTGGAACTGCAACCACGGCCAGCTGAATCCTACGGACGACAGCGTGGCGATGGTGGCCTGGGAAGGTTGCTGGGATGAGGCCGGACAGGCCTTCCAGGCCGAGACCGGCTGGTATCCGCGTATGTGGCTGGTCCGCAAGGGTTCCAAGGAACTCATCCCCGCCAAGACCATCAACTTCGCTTCCCACGAGATCTGGGACGACGACGGCAAGGGTATCTCCTGGTGCGGCCACGGCTATATGGTCGATGAGCATTGCGTGTACCACCGCGACATGGCCACGGGCAAGGAGGAAGTCTGGGCCGCCGTGCCCGGCGCCCGCCACAACAGCTGCTCCCCCGACAACAAGTACGTGGTCACGGACCAGGCTCCCGAGAACTGGTGGCGCGGCTGCAAGTGGCGCGTAGCCTTCTACAACCGCGAGACCGGCAAGAGTGTGTGGCTCTACTCCCTGCGCGATGCCCTGATGCCGCAGAACAACCAGTCCCGCCTGCATCCGGACCCGCATCCGCATTTCGTGATGAACGGGAAGTACGTGGTCTCCACGGCCAGCAGCGCCGACGGCCACATGGACGTCTTCGTGACGCCGGTGCAGCAGATGATCGATATGACCCGCTAAAAAGGGCCTATTTGAAGAACCGGGCAATGGTCATGCCCATGAACTTGCGGCCGTTGACCATGTTGTGGCCGCCGTCGGTGTGGAAAGCCTCATAACGGATGCCTTTGCCGTCCAGGTATTTCTCCATATCCAACATACGTGAATATCCGCCGTCCGCAGATCCGATACCCATCCAGAACAGGTCGTAGGTGTCGTTGAATCTGCGGGCGTCGGCGAATTTGTCCCCGAACTCGCTCTCGAGCTGGCAGTTCAGCCGGACGGAATGTGCGTCGGGGGCGTAGATGCGGAAAACGATATCGCCGTTGGGCAGGACTTCGGGTGAGGTCACTTGGGCGGCCTGCTGGGCTGACGCGGCCAAGGCGCAGGCGAAGAGCAGGAGGATAACGGTCAGGGCTTTTCTCATATAATTGGTTATTGGTTACTATCAGAGCCGCCCGTTGATCAGCCGCCAGGCGATCGATCCGGGCTTGGGCAGGGGCGGAAGCGCGTCCCGGCGGAACCAGCGGGCGTCCGCGACTTCCGACTCCTGGATGCGGATCTCACCGCTCTTGTATTCGGCGTAGAAGCCGACCATCAGCTGGTCCGGGAAGGGCCAGGCCTGGCTGCCGGCGTAGCGGATGTCCTGCACCTCGAGGGCGGTCTCCTCGCGCACCTCGCGCCGCAGGGCCTGTTCGAGGCTCTCCCCCATCTCCACGAAGCCTGCCAGGCAGGCATAGATGCCCATCGTATCGCGGGCATTGCGCAACAGCAGGAGTTCCTCGCCCCGGGTGATGAGGGTGATGATGCAGGGCTCGATCCGCGGATAGTGCATCCGTCCGCAGGCGGGGCAGGCCAGGGCGTGTTCGCTCCCGTGCAGTTGGAGCGGCGTCCCGCAGAAGGGGCAGAAACGCGTGGCGTCCAGCCAGGCGGCATAGCCCTTGAGCCGGGAGGCACGGGCGTTCTGCGCGTCGTCGTGGGTGAAGAAGTAGGTCGGAACGGGAATGAACTGCAGACCCGAAGGAGCCTCCGCGGCGGCATCCAGCAAAGCTCCGGCGCAGCCGATGGTAGTGTCCAGGCAGCATTTGCGCAGACTCCCGGGCGCCACCGGGACGTCCTGCAGGGCGGCCTCGCCCTGCCCGTCCACGAGGATCTCGCGTCCGCGGAAATAATAAACAGGCTTCCCGGCAGGGGGTATGGTCAAATCCAGCAGCGGCATACACACAAAGATAACGAATAATTCTTTATATTTGTCTGAAACCAAGTCCGCCATGAAGCATCTTATCCTGATTCCCATCGCCCTGCTGCTGGCTGCGCCGCTCCCGGCACAGAACCCGGAAGCCCTCACCGTAACCCCGGAACGGCAGATCCGGTACAATCCTTATCCCAACGGCGACCGCGTCCCGGATTACTCCTATTGTGGATTCCGTGCCTCGGAGCAGCCCATCCCCGACCTGCTGGCGGACGACTCCGTGCCGGTGGTGCGGGTCGCACCCGGAGGAGGCGACGATACCGCGCGCATCCAGGATGCCCTGGATTATGTCGGTTCCCTCCCGATGCGCGCAGACGGTTTCCGCGGCGTGGTGCTGCTGGAAGCGGGGACCTTCCGCCTGGAGGGTTCGCTGCTGATGCGCTGCAGCGGCGTGGTGCTGCGCGGTTCGCTCGAGCGCGCGACGACCCTTTTGGGGGCCGGTACGGGCCGCGAAACCCTCGTGCAGGTGCGGGGCATAGACGATGCCGTTCAAGGGCCTGAAATCGCCTTGCAGGCCGATTATCTGCCGGTCAACTCGACCGTCCTCCCCCTGCCTGCCGGTCACGGGCTGGCCGCCGGCGACCGGGTCCGTATTACGCGTCCCGCCACGCAGGAATGGATTCACCTGCTGGGGATGGATCAGATCGGGATGAGTGCGGACTATCAACATTGGCTCTGGACGCCCGGTGACTACGACCTGGTCTTCGACCGGACGGTAGTTTCCGCCGGGGCCGGGGACATCACCGTGGACGTCCCGCTGCCGATGGCCTTTGATGCGCGCTACGGCGGAGGTTCGGTGGCACGCTATACCTGGGACGGCCGCATCCGGAATGTGGGCATCGAGAATCTGCGGCTCGTCTCCGCCTGCGATCCCGCACGGCCCAAGGATGAGGATCACCGCTGGATGGCGATTACCTTCGAGAACGTCGAAGATGCCTGGGCGCGGCGCATCGTCGCAGAGCATTTCGTCAGTTCGCTCGCGGCTGTTTGGGAAAGCGCCCGGCGGATCACGGTGGAAGATTGCAAATGCCTGGCGCCCGTCGGCGAAATCGGCGGTTACCGGCGCCTGGCCTTCCAGACCCTGGGGCAGCAGACCCTTTTCCAGCGCTGCTGGTCCGAGGAGGGCTGGCACGACTTCACGGTCGGTCCGCTGGCCGCCGGGCCGAATGCTTTCGTGCAATGCTGGGCGGAGCGCCCGCACAGTTGGAGCGGCGCCCTGGGCGGCTGGTCCTGCGGGACGCTTTTCGACCGCAGCACCGTGTCGTCCGAGGCCCTCAAGTTCACGAACCTCTATCTCGACCAGATGGGCGGCGGATGGGCCTCGGCGAACGCCCTCTGCTGGATGTGCCGCACGCCGGAACTGCATCTGGAGGACCCGCCCCTCGCCCACAACTGGGCCTTCGGCACCAGCGGGCAGAGTTACGGCGCCGGATCTCACGGAGAGCATAAACTCAACGAGCCCGTCAGCCTGTATTATTATCAGCTCGAGCAGCGCGGGATCACGAGCGGCGAGCCGGAAAAGATCATCCGGTATCCGCGCATCTTCGGCTACAACGACCCGCTCAAGCGCGTCTTTCCGCAGGAATCGGTCGAAGAGGCACATCGCAGTGCGGAGCCGGCGACCACGATGGACCGCTGGATCGAGCAGATGATCGCGGCCTATCCCCTGGTGCAGGACGACCGGGGCGTGAGCCTGGAGTCGCTGGGCATACGCCACCCTGTCCCGGCGGCCCCGCCGCAGCATCCCATCGCTTTCGCGGAAGGGAAACTGAGCCGCGAGGGAGCGTATCTGCCGGGCGGCACGGCCCGCACGCAGATGTGGCAGGGCATGCTGCGCCGCAGCTATCTGAGGCGGGCCCAGGACAATATCAACCGCTTCGTGCCCGGACGTACCGGGCGCGGGTTTACGGACGACCTGGATACCGTCATCATCCACCTGCAACAGCGCCGGCAGGCGGGACTCTATCATTTCCCGGCGCTCTGGTACGAGCGCCGGCGCGACGACCACGGCCGGATGATGCGTGCCGACGCCGAGGTGTGGGCGCCTTTCCTGGAGCAGCCATTCGGCCGCAGCGGGCAGGGCGAGGCCTACGACCGGCTGAGCCGCTACGACCTGGATCGCTGGAATCTCTGGTACTGGAGCCGCATCGCCGATTTCTGCCGCCGTGCGGATGCGGCCGGCCTGTTCCTGGTCAGCGAGCACTACCTGCAGCACAACATCATCGAGGAAGGCGCCCACTGGGCCGATTATCCCTGGCGGAGCGCCAACAATATCAATGATCCCGGATTCGCCGAGGAGACCTACTACCAGGCCGACAAGCGCGTTTTCATGGCGGAGCAGTACTATGATGTCGAGCACAATGCCCGCCTGGCCGCATACCACCGCCGTTATATCCGGCAGCAGCTGGATGCCGTTTCCGGCAGCCACAATGTCATCCACCACATCGGCACGGAATACACCGGCCCCCTGCATTTCATGCGTTTCTGGTTGGACTGCATCGCTGAATGGGAGCGGGATCACGGACAGGATGTCTATGTGATGCTGAGCGCGACGAAGGACGTGCAGGATGCCATCCTGGCGGATCCTGCCTACCGGGCGCTGGTGGATGTGATCGATATCCGGCAATGGTCGCGCAAGGCCGATGGCACGCTCTATGCCCCGGAAGGCGGGGTCAGCCTGGCGCCGCGCCAGTATTCCCGCCTGCTGGACACCCCCGCCGTAAGCAGCGCGGACGCCGTCTGGCAGCAGGTCAGCGAGTATCGGCTGGCTTATCCCGGGATCGCCGTGGTCTCCAACGCGGGGATGGTCCGCGACGGTGCCTGGATCAGTTTTGTCGCCGGCGGATCGATGTGCGCCCTGCCCGAAGTGGGCGATGCGTCTTTCTGGCGCAAAACCCTGACGATGATCCCGCTCCCCGCCCTGCGCGTGGAAGGCAGCCAGTGGGCGATGGGCCGCCCGGGTACGGGTTATGTGATTTATTGCGCCGGCGAGAGCCTCTCGCTTCCGCTCGAAGGCGACCGCTCTACCTACCGCCTCCGCTGGATCGATCCGGCCACGGGCGCCTGGATCGGCAAGACCCTCCGGGTGCGGGGCGGCTCCGCACAGACTCTTCCCGCCCCGAAGGCGGGCGCCGTTGCCTGGCTGGACCGCTGAGACCGGCGGGCGTGAAACAAAAGACCGACCCTCCTTGGCGGGAGGGCCGGTCTTGTCGATTCAGAGAGGTGCTACTCTTTGGCGAGGCACTTCCAGACCAGCGCGGACAGGGCCGCACCGGCGCAAGGACCTACGAAGAACACCCAGACGTTGGCAAGCGCCTCACCGCCGGCGAAGAGAGCCGGGCCGAGGGAACGGGCCGGGTTGACGGAGGTACCGGTCAGGTTGATGCAAACGAGGTGCACCAGGATGAGGGTGAGACCGATCGCCAGACCGGCAGGCTTGCCGGCGCCCAACTTCTCGTCCGTAGCGCCGAGCACCACGAGCACAAAGATGAAGGTGGCGAGGAACTCCACGAGCAGCGCTCCGCCCACACCGCCGGCATTGGCTACACCGTTGGTGCCGAGGCCGCCGGTCAGGTCCGGAGCGGCGACGACCTTGGTGAGGAGCAGCAGGATGGCGCCCGCAACGATACCGCCGACGATCTGGCCGCACCAGTAGCCGCAAGCGTCCTTCCAGCTCATCTTGCCGGACAGGGCCACGGCAAAGGTGATGGCCGGATTGATGTGGCAGCCGGAGATGTTGCCGATCGTGTACGCCATGGCGACGACGGTCAGACCGAAAGCGATGGCGGTGCCGACGACACCGGCCGGGGTGTTGCACCCGAGGAACATCGCGGTGCCGCAACCCAGGAGCGTCAGGACGAAAGTCCCGATGCATTCAGCAAAATACTTTTTCATCTTAAAATGTGGTTAAAGGTTTGTTTCACGATGCTAATTTAAGAAAAATCCCTATTTTTTGCTAACTTTACCCACTAGAAATCTAAACAAATCCCGATATGTACGACGCAACCCACGGACTCTATGTCGCCCACGGCTCCATCGGGCCGATCAGCATCACAGGCAAAATGGCCAATCGCCACGGACTCATCGCCGGTGCCACGGGTACCGGCAAGACCGTCACCCTCCAGGTCCTCGCCGAGACCTTCAGCCAGGCCGGCGTGCCTTGTTTCATGGCCGATATGAAGGGCGATCTGTCCGGCATCAGCCAGGCGGGACGCCTGAGCGGATTCATCGAGAAGCGCCTCCCGGAGTTCGGGATCGAGAACCCGCAGTTCGCCGGCTGCCCGACCCGTTTCTACGACGTCTTCGGCGAGCAGGGCCATCCGATGCGCACGACCATCTCCAATATGGGCCCGATGCTGCTCAGCCGCCTGCTCGGCCTCAATGAGGTCCAGAGCGGCGTGATGGACATTATTTTCCGGGTGGCGGATGACCGGGGGCTGCTCCTGCTCGATATGAAAGACCTGCGTGCGATGCTGAGCTATGTCTCCGAGCACGCCGAGGAATATTCCCGTCAGTATGGCAATGTGTCCCCTTCCAGCGTGGGCGCCATCCAGCGCTCGCTGCTGTCGCTGGAGAACCAGGGCGCGGTCGATTTCTTCGCCGAACCCTCCTTCGACATCCAGGACCTCTTCGCCGTCGAGGACGGCCGGGGCGTGATGAGCGTGCTGGCCGCCGACAAACTGATGCTCAATCCCAAGCTCTATTCGACCTTCCTGCTGTGGCTGCTTTCCGATATTTACGCCACCCTGCCGGAAGTCGGCGACTTGGATCTCCCCAAGCTGGTGTTCTTCTTCGACGAGGCGCATACCCTCTTCACCGATACGGCGCCCGCCCTGGTGAGCAAGATCGAGCAGGTGGTCCGCCTGATTCGAAGCAAGGGCGTGGGCGTGTACTTCATCACCCAGAGTCCGACCGACATCCCCGACAGCATCCTGGGACAGCTGGGCAACCGCGTCCAGCACGCCCTGCGCGCCTATACTCCCAAGGACCAGAAGGCGGTCAAGGCAGCGGCCGAGACCTTCCGCGCCAATCCGGCCTTCAAGACCGACGAGGCCATCATGAACCTGGAGACCGGCGAAGCGCTGGTCAGTTTCCTCGATGCCAAGGGCGCTCCCTCCGTGGTGGAGCGCGCGAAGATTCTCTTCCCGCTGAGCCAGATCGGCGCCATCACCGCCGGCCAGCGGCTCGACATCAATAACGCCTCCCCCGTGGGCGGGAAATATGACAAGGTGATCGACCGCGAGTCCGCTTTCGAGATCCTGCTCGCCGACCAGCAGAAGGCCGAAGAGGAGCAGGCCCGCCAGGCGGAGGAAGTCGCCAAGCAGAAAGAGGAAGCCGCCCGGCAGAAGGAATTGGAAAAACAGGAGAAGGCCGCCGCCAAGAGTGCATCTTCCAAGGGCTCGTCCAAGAGCGGCTCCAGCAAGAAGAAGAGCATCGCGGCCGCCGTGGCCGCCGCAGCCGCTTCTGCCGCCATCTCCAGCGTAACGCGCAGCGCCGGCACGGCCGCCGCCAACGCCATCACCGGCAAGAAGAAGAGCAAGAACAGCAAGAGCACGGCCGAGAAAGCCATCTCCAGCGCCACCTCCAGTGCGCTCCGGGCCCTGACCCGCAGTGTTCTCGGCAGTTTGATCAAATAAGTTCCGGGCCTGACCCGGAATCTCCTGATATGAAAAACTGTCGCCTGATCCTTACTGCCACCCTGCTCCTGGCCCTCGCCGCCTGCGGTCCGCGCGGGCGGGTGGAGGTCGGACCCCCAGAGTTGCTCCCTCCCCCGCTCGGATTCTATCCCGAAGCCTATCAGGTGGACAGTTCGCAGGTACACGCCGGCGAGACTTTTACCGGTCTGATGGTCCGCCTGGGGATGTCATCCCAGGATGCTTTTTCGCTCGCTCAGCGCTGTGATTCCACCTTCGACGTCCGCAAGTTGCGGGCGGGCAATCCGGTTCGGGCGTATTATTCGACCGCGGACGGGGCCCGGACGCTGAGCTATGCTGTCTATGAACAGAACCGTGTGCGCTCCACCGTCTTCCGTTGCAGCGATTCGCTTGCGCTCTGGAATGTGGACAAGCCGGTCGAGCACGAGCGCAAATATGCCGATGTGACCATCACGAGTTCGCTCTGGAACGATATGGTCGCCGCCGGCTCGTCTCCGACCCTGATCATGGACCTGGCGGACATCTACCAGTGGAGCGTCAATTTCTTCGCCTTGCAGGACGGCGACCGTTTCCGGATGATCTATGACCAGACCCTCTGCGAAGGCGAAGTGGTGTCCATCGACACGGTACATTTCTGCCTCTTCTCCACCCCGGAAGGCAAGGAGGTGGCGGCGGTGCGCTTCGATACGGGCGACGGGTCCAATACGTATTGGGACAAAGGCGGCGAAAGCCTCAAGCGGATGTTCCTCAAGGCTCCGCTCAAGTACAACCGCATCAGCAGCCGCTTCTCCTATGCCCGCAGACATCCCGTGACGGGGGTCGTCCGGCCGCACACGGCCGTGGATTACGCCGCGCCCACGGGTACCCCTGTCCACGCCATCGGCGACGGGACGATCACCAAACTCGGCTGGGACGGCGGAGGCGGCGGCAACCGCATCCGCATCAAGCACATGCAGGGCTATGAGAGCAGTTATATGCACCTGTCCCGCTATGCCCCCGGGCTCAAGGTCGGCTCCCGCGTGTCCCAGGGAGACCTGATCGGCTATGTCGGCGCCACGGGCACGGCGACGGGCCCGCATCTCGATTTCCGCATCTTCCAGAATGGCCGGGCGATCGACCCCCTATCGCTCGACTCCCCTGCCTCGGAGCCGCTGGACACGGCCTATCTCAGCGCGTTCAACCGCGTGTATGAGCACTATCTGGACGAGATCCGCGGGACGGTCCCCGCAGATACCACCGCCTTTTCACTAACCGCAGAATGATAACTTATGGAGCTCAAACCGATTGCTTTTTTTCGCGCACCCGTGTCGGAAAAATTCGGCCTGCCCCGTCAGGCCGGTCTGGCGGAGTCTCTCCGCGGCACCGTGGTTTTCGAAGCTGATTACCGCTCCCCCGAAGCCGTGCGCGGATTGGAAGATTTCGATTATCTCTGGCTCATCTGGGGCTTCCACCTCAATCGCCCGACGGCCTCCGAAGGTCTGACCGTACGTCCGCCGCGGCTGGGCGGCAATGAGCGCGTGGGCGTGTTTGCCTCCCGTTCTCCCTACCGGCCCAACCCGCTGGGGCTGAGCTCGGTACGTATCGAACGTGTGGACCCCGCCGCCGGCGAGATCCACGTCCTGGGGGCCGACCTGGCCGACGGCACGCCCATTTATGATATCAAGCCTTATCTCGCCTATGCCGACTGCCATCCCGGTGCGCGGAGCGGCTTCGTGGACGGCAAAGAATGGAAGCCGTTGCAGGTCGATCTCCCCCGGGAGGCCTTCCACAAACTGGAGGCCGACGCGGTTGATGGTCTGCTGGAGATCCTGGCCCAGGATCCGCGCCCGCAGTATCAGGACGATCCGGAACGAGTCTACGGTCTGCTCTTCGAAGGCCATAATGTCCGTTTCCGCGTCCAGGACGGCGTGCTCACCGTCATCAGCCTGGAAGACAAATCTTGAAACCCGATATCCATGAAAAAGATTCTCGTTACCACCGCGCTGGCCTGCATGATATGCAGCGCCGTCTTTGCGCAGCAGCGACGCCCCGATGCCCCGCTCCCGAAATGGGAAGGACTCGCCCTCACCCCGCAGATGGGATGGAACTCCTGGAACAAGTTCGCCACCAATATCAACGAAGAACTGATCAAAGCCACGGCCGACAAGATGGTCGAACTGGGGCTGGTCGACGCCGGCTACGTCTATCTTAATCTGGACGACGGCTGGCACGGCGAGCGGGATGAGCAGGGCTTCATCCACGAGGACAAGGAGAAATTCCCCTCCGGGATCAAAGCGCTGGCGGATTATCTCCACGCGCGCGGCCTCAAACTGGGTATCTACAGCGATGCCGGCACCAACACCTGCGCCTGTTATGCCGGCAGCAACGGCCACGAATACCAGGATGCCTTCACCTACGCCTCCTGGGAGGTAGACTACCTCAAATATGACTGGTGCTACACGCAGAATCTTAATCCGATAGGTGCCTATACCACGATGCGCAGCGCCCTCCGCCGCGCCGGGCGGCCCATCCTCTTCAGCATCTGCGAATGGGGCTCCAACAAGCCCTGGGAATGGGCGAAGGACATCGGACATTCATGGCGCACCACCGGCGACATCGGCGTGGCTTTCCTGCCCATCCCGGTGACCTACGACGAGAACGGCCGTCCGCGCTGGCGGGCGCAGAGCGTGCTGGAAATCCTCGACCAGAACGAGCCCCTGCGCAAATACGCGGGCCCCGACCATTGGAACGATCCGGATATGCTGGAGGTGGGCAACGGTATGAGCGTCAGCGAGGACCGCGCACATTTCACGCTCTGGTGCATGATGGCCGCGCCGCTCATCCTCGGCAATGATCTGACGAATATGAGCCGGGAAACCCTCGAGATCATCACGAACAAAGATGTGATCGCCATCGACCAGGATCCCCTGGGCATCCAGGGCCTCCGGACCCTGAAAGCGGGCTATCTGCAGTATTGGTTCAAGCCGCTTTCCGACGGCGCCTGGGCTTTCTGCGTGCTGAACGCCGGCTCGGAAGATGCGACCATCGGACTGGACTGGCCCGAAATGGAGTTCAAAGACGAAATCAGCGGCCGCAGTCCGCAGTTCAAGAACATCAATTATGAGGTGAAAGACCTCTGGAATCCTTCCAAGAAGCCGTTCAAGACTTTTGAGGGGCAGGCCATCGTGGAAGTACCCTCGCACGATGTCGTCACCTTCCGGCTTACCCCGGTTCGTTAACAGAGGGCTTTGAATCCCAGATAGAGGACTTCGATGAGGTCGCGGCTGTTGTAAGCCTCGGCCGTGCAGCGCGCGCTCAGGGCGTCCCCGGCGAAGCCGTGGATCCAGACGCCCAGCGCGGCCGCCTGCAGGGCATCATAGCCCCGCGCCAGCAATCCGCCGACGAGTCCTGTCAGGACATCTCCGCTGCCGCCTTTCGCCAGGCCGGGATTGCCGGTGGTATTGAGATACTTCTCCCCTTCCGGCGTATAGATTTCGCTGTGAAAGCCCTTGCAGACCACCACGCAGCCGCTCCGGCGGCAAAGCGCGAAGACGGCGGCGTCCTTTTCCTCCGGGCTCTCCCAGGAGACCAGCCGCCGCAATTCGCCCAGATGCGGGGTCATGACCGAACCCCTCGGGATGTCATCCAGCAGCTCGGGCTGTGCTGCCAGGAGGTTGAGCGCATCGGCATCGAGCACCATCGGGATGCCCGCCTGCTTCGCCCGGCGAAGGAGTCCGGCGAGCGCTTCCGCGGTCTTCCCCGAACGTCCGAGGCCCGGACCGGCAGCAATGGCCGAATACCGTTCCAGATGCTCCGGAAGCACTTCCAGGCAGGGACCAGGCTCTTTCGATAGCATGGCGGAAGGGAAATTGACGGCGACCCCCTGCCGGACCAGGGCCGTGGAATGCAGGGTGACCAGGCCGCAGCCGGACTTGAGCGCAGCGCCCGTGGCGAGCACGGCCGCGCCGGGCATCGATTCACAGCCGCAGACGAGCAGCAGGTGTCCGTAATCCCCCTTGTGGCTCGCCTCGGGACGGGCCTTCAGGAAGGAACGCAGGAAGGCGGGATCGATCTGCTGCACGGCGGGAATTATTGGGTCTGGGTGGCGGTGATGTGGAAGCAGTGCTCCTTTTTCTCGTATTTGACCAGGATGCGGCCGGCCTTCTTCTCATCGCGCAGGACTTCGGCCAGGACCTTGGTCAATTCGTAGGGCTGCATGAATTCATCGGTCTCCTCTTCGCGATTGTAGCGCGTGTAGGTGATGTCGAAAGTGGTGCCGTAGCAGTGGGCTGAATTGTCGCTGGCATTGGGGTTGCCGCTCTTGCGCAGGCGGGTCACATCTTCTTCCGTTCGGAGGACCGAGGAAACGACAAGCTGGTAAATCGGGAATTGTTTCGAGACGAGCGAGTCGCTGAAGGCCTTGGCGATGCGTTGGAGTTCGGCGGCGGCGCCGCGGGTCAGATAAGGTACGGAATAGCGCAGGTCGTCCACGATAAAGTACTCGTTGCCTTCTATGCGGACGAGATGGCGGGTGTCGATGTTGTCGCGGGTCGGGGGGATTTTGCTCAGACCGATGGCCTTGGCTTTCTGGAGGTGGACTTCATTGACGTCGCCGAATTCCTTGGGGTAGCTCAGCAACTTGGTGTAGTAGATGATCTCCTTGGCGGTGGACTCCCCTGTCCCTTCTACATCGTCGCTCGTCTCTTCTTCCGTTTCCGTGCTTTCTTCAACGATTTCCTCGGTCTTGGCAGGCTTCTCCTTGCGGACCCGTTCGTGTTTGCTGCAACCCCCGCCTACCAGGATTCCGAGGAGGAATCCCAGCAGGAAGGGTGTCAGCAGGATGATCAGTGCTTTCTGTCGTTTAGTCATATTTGAGAATAGGCTGGCGGGCGGCGGTCGTCTCGTCGGGCCGTCCGATCGGCGTGTTGTGCGGGGCGCCGTGCAGCAGCTCCGGATCCGCCTTCGCCTCTTCGGCAATCTTGCGCATCACGGCGATGAACGCATCCAGGGTCTGGAGCGACTCCGTCTCCGTGGGCTCGATCATGATGGCCTGGTGGAAGAGCAGCGGGAAATAGATCGTCGGTGCGTGGAAGCCGTAGTCGAGCAGGCGCTTGGCCACGTCGAGCGTCGAGACGCCGTTGCTTTCCAGCAGTCCGTCGAACACGAACTCGTGCTTGCAGACCGTCGGGATGGGCAGTTTGTAGCAATCCTTGAGCGACTCCTTGATGTAGTTGGCGCCCAGGGTGGCCAGTTTACCGGCCAGCTTGATATGCTCGCGGCCGAGCATCAGGATGTAGGCGTAGGCCCGCAGGATGATGCCGAAATTGCCGTGGAAGCCGCTTACGTGCGGGATGTGCAGGAACGGGACCACGCGGTCCGACACGCCCACGGGGCCGCTTCCGGGACCGCCTCCGCCGTGGGGCGTGGAGAAGGTCTTGTGGAGGTTCAGGTGCATGATGTCGAAGCCCATGTCGCCGGGACGGACCATGCCCAGGAGCGGGTTCATGTTCGCTCCGTCATAGTAGAGCAGGCCGCCGCAGGCGTGCACGAGTTCGGCGATCTCCTTGATGTCGCGCTCGAAGAGGCCCAGGGTGTTGGGGTTCGTCAGCATGATGCCGGCGATGTCCGGTCCGAGCAGGGGTTTGAGCGCTTCCACGTCCACGAGGCCGTCCTCTTTGGATTTGACGACCACGATGTCCAGGCCGCAGACGGCGGCCGAGGCGGGGTTGGTGCCGTGGGCGCTGTCCGGGACGATGACCTTGGTGCGGGCCGTGTCTCCACGATAGAGGTGGTATTCGCGCATCAGCATCAGGCCGGTGAGTTCGCCGTGGGCGCCGGCGCAGGGCAGGAAGGTGAAATGCTTCATGCCGGTGATGGCGGCGAGGGCTTTGTCCATGGCGGCGTAGACTTCCAGGGCGCCTTTGACGGTGTCGAGGGGCTGGAGGGGGTGGAGGCCGGTGAACCCCGGGAGATTCGCGATTTCTTCGTTGATCTTGGGGTTGTATTTCATGGTGCAGGAGCCGAGGGGGTAGAAGCCCGTGTCGACGCCGAAGTTCATCTGGGACAGGTTCGTATAATGGCGCACCACATCCACCTCGCTGACTTCCGGCAGGTCCAGCGGAGCTTCCCGCCACAGTATCTGGCGACCAGCAGCCGCCCCGTTTTCGACCGGGTCGGGACCAGCTGCCCCTGCAAAACCGTGCCACCCTCGGCATCGTAAGAGGGGGGACCGCGAAGCGGTGGGGTCCGAAGGACGTTTTGAAGGGGCACGCTGGTCCGAACGGTCCTCCGGTGCGGCTAAAAGTGTTTCAGGCAGGGAGTATCCGCAACGTCCCGGTTGGGAGAGTTCGAAGATGAGTTTGTCGTAGTATTTCATATCGCAGCCCTCCTTAGATTGATTTGACGATTTCGACGATGCGGTCCAGCTCCTCGCGGGAATGCTTCTCCGTGACGCAGAAGGTCACGAAACCCTCCTCGGTCTGGAGCGCGGCGAAGAAGCCGGCGTCGAGCAGCGCCTGCTGAAGTTTCTCGACATCGCAGAGCGGCTGGAGGCAGAACTCCTTGAGGAACTCCCCGTCGAAGAAGCGCTTGAACTTGCCCGTGGCGAGCAGGGCGTCGTGCAGGTAGTGCGAACCCTCATAGCAAAGAGCGTTGAGCTTGCGCATGCCCTCGGGACCCATCAGGGACAGGTAGACCGTGCACCAGAGCGCCATCAGGGACTCGTTGGAACAGATGTTGGAGGTAGCCTTTTCGCGGCGGATATGCTGCTCGCGGGCTTGCAGGGTGAGGACGTAGCAGCGCTTGCCGGAGGCGTCCGTGGTCTGGCCGACGATGCGGCCGGGCAGTTTGCGCATCAAGGCGGCGGTGCTGGCCATGAAGCCCACATAAGGTCCGCCGTAACAGAGCGGAATACCGAGACTCTGGCCGTCTCCCACGGCGATGTCGGCGCCCCACTCGGCCGGGGTCTTCACCACAGCGAGGGCAGACGGGTCGCAATACTCCACCAGCAGAGCGCCCATCCCGTGGACGAGATCCGCCAGGCCGAGGTGGCTTTCGATGATGCCGAAGCGATTGATGGACGGGACGATGACGCCCGCCAGGTCAAGTACTCCTTCAGCTACTTCTTCCGCCACCTTGTCGGTGACCACGACGTTGATGCCGGCATATTTGGCATAGGTGCGGATCGTGTCGATGACGTTCGGCAGCAGCCGGGCGGAGACGATCACGGAGTTCCGCTTCTTGGTGCTGGCCACGCACATGCGCATTGCTTCTGCGGCGGCCGTGGGGCCGTCGTACATCGAGGCGTTGGCGCAGTCCAGACCCGTCAGGCGGCAGATCATCGACTGCCACTCGAAGATGTAACGGAGCGTTCCCTGAGAGATCTCGCACTGGTAAGGCGTGTAGGCCGTCAGGAATTCGCTCCGGGAGGTGATGTACGGGATCACCGAAGGTGTGTAATGGTCATAAGCTCCCTGTCCCACGAACACCTTGAGACGGCTATTCTTGGCGGCAAGGCCCTCGAAAAAGTCACGAACCTGCTGTTCGCTCATTGCGGACGGCAGGTCGTACTCCCCCTTGTAGATGAAATCCGCGGGGACATCGGCGTACAGTTCGTCGAGCGAGCCGACACCGATCCTTTCGAGCATTGTGCGGATATCTTCCTCCGTGTGAGGAAAATAGCTGAATGCTCCCATATGCTTACTTGGCAATCTCTGCGTAGGCAGCGGCGTTCAGCAGGGCGTCGAGTTCGCCCTTGTCGGACATCTCGACCTTGATGATCCAGGCCTCGTAGGCATCTTCGTTGATCAGCTCGGGCTTGTCCTCGAGTTCTTCGTTGACGGCGACGACCACGCCGGACACCGGAGCGATCAGTTCGCTGGAAGTCTTGACGCTCTCCAGGGCGCCGAAGTCCTCGCCGGCGCTGACTTCGTCATCGACATCGGGCATATCGACGTAGGTGATGTCCCCCATCTCGCTCTGGGCGAAGTCGGAGACGCCGATGATGGCCACATTGCCATCCACTCTGACCCATTCGTGGGACTCGCGGTACAGGAGTCCGTCTACAATTTTGCTCATATTCGGTTTTCGTTTTGAATTATTTTTTATATCTGGTCTGGTAGAAGCGCTTCTTGACGACGACCCCGGGGAAAGTGTGTTTGCGGATGCGTACGCGCAGGGGTGTGCCGAGGGCCGCATACGCGCTGTCCACAAGGGCGAAGCAGATGCTCTTGTCGAGGCTGATGGAGCGGTAGCCGGTCGTGACTTCGCCGACCTCGGTTCCGTCCTCCAGTTCCACAGGGTAACCGTGACGCGGGACGGCCTTGTCGGAGAGTTCGATGCCCACCAGTTTGCGCGCCACGCCTCCGGACTTCTGGGTGGCGAGCGCCTCTTGGCCGATGAATTCAGGCTTGTCCAGCTTGCAGAACATCCCGAGTCCGGCCATCACCGGGGAGATCTCCGCAGTCAGCTCGTCGCCGTAGAGCGGCAGGCCGGCCTCGAAGCGGAGGGTGTCGCGGCAGCCCAGTCCGCAGGGCGCGACGCCCGCGGCCATCAGGGCCTTCCACCAGGCACGGATCAGCTCCGGGCAGGCGTAGATCTCGAAGCCGTCCTCACCGGTGTAGCCGGTACGGCTGAGGATGACGCGGCGGGAATCGCGCTCGCAATCGCAGAAGGTGTAGAAGGTAAGCGATGCAGCCTCCGGGAATCCCAGCACGTCCACCACTGCCTGTTCGGCCTTCGGGCCCTGGACGGCGATCTGCCCCCAGGCGTCCGACTGATTGTCGATGCACACGTCGAAGCCTTCGGCCTGCTCCAGCATCCAGGTGTAGTCTTTGTCGATATTGGAGGCGTTGACGACGAGCAGGTAATGGTCCGGGGCAAACTCCTTGTAGACCAGCAGGTCGTCTACCGTGCCGCCGTCCGGATAGAGCATCATCCCGTAGAGGATGGTCCCGTCGGAGAGGCCGCGGACGTCGTTGGTGAAGATATGATTGACAAAGGCTTCGGCGTCGGGGCCGCTGACGAAAATCTCTCCCATGTGGGAGACATCGAAGACGCCGACGGCTTCCCGCACGGCGTTATGCTCTTCGATGATGCCGCCGTACTGGATCGGCATGTCATAACCGGCGAAAGGGCTCATCTTCGCACCGAGCTCAACGTGGAGGTCGTGCAGACAAGTCTTTTTCAAAGGATTTTCCATATAACTATTTAAGGATTTCGAGGTCTTTTTTGAGAATCATCTTGGGCTCCATCATCGCGACTTTCTGGAACAGGCGGACCTGGTTGCCGAGCGAGAGATAGACCTTGTCTTCGTGCTTGCCTTTGCGCCACCATTTGTAGAAGCCGACAGGATCGTTCTCGAAGGGGATTTTGGCGAGGATGCCGGAACTGTAGCCGGGATAGTCGATGACCAGGCGCAGGCCCATGAATTTCTTGAAATAGTCCGGATCCGCCCGGCGAAGCTTGCTGACCAGGGGGTTGAGCACCTCCATCTGGTCGACCTGGAGGACTTTGTCGCGCACAATCATCCGATGGATGCGCACCGGATCGACATTGAGCCACGCACCCATCCGGAGTGTCTTGGGACCCTCCTCGGTGTCGAGCGTCAGCTCGTCCATCGAGAAGTAGACTTTCCCGGGATCCAGCGGATATACTTCCTCCAAGGGCATATGAATTCCTACAAAATATGCTTCAATTTTACAAATTTAGGAATAATTTTCAGAAAATCATAGATTCGTGGCCCTCCAAGGCACATTTTTTCAAAAAGAAAGCTCCCCGGCAATCCTGCCTGGAAGGCAAGCGCCGGGGAGAACCTGCGTTTGAACCGGAAGGGCCTTACTGAATCTTGAAGACCACCGGGATGCTGTAGGTAACAGGCACGGCGTTGCCGCCCTGCTTGCCCGGCGTCCAGTCCGGAGAGTTGCTGACCACGCGGAGCGCTTCGGCGTCCAGGGCATCGGAGACACCCTTGACCACCTTGGCGTTCTTGACCTTACCGTTCTGGTCCACGACGAAGTTGACCGTCACGCGGCCTTCCTCCTGATTGTCGAGGGCGCGGGGAGGATATTTCAGGTTCTGCTGGACATACTTCACGAAAGCGTCCGCATCGCCGCCGTTGAAGGTCGGCTTGACTTCGACGGAGGTATAGGGAATGATGTCCGGGAGCTTCTCGAGCTTCTCGCCCGCGCGATCCACGGCCTCTTTGGCCTTCTTGGCAGCCTCATCGACCGCCTCGGCGCCGTCCTTGATGGCCTCTTTGGCAGCATCGGCCGCTTCCTCGACAGCCTCGATAGCGTCCTTGGCGGGCTCGGGTACTTCTTCTTCTCCCTTGCCGTTGTTCTTGCAAGAGAAGACCATCATCGCACAAGCGGCGATCAGGGTAATGGATAGAATCTTTTTCATAAGTCGAATATAATAGTTAAACGTTTTTCCGGATGACAAAGTTAACAATAATTCCGCCTCGTTGTTAAATATTTTAATGAAATATTGTTACAAATGGGGCGCAGAAACGTCCGGACGTCCTTCTCGGGGATCATCAGCCGCACGTCCACACCGGACAGGGCCGCGTTACGCCGGGGAGGCTCTGCGGTTTGAACCGATTCGGGCTTAGTGAATCTTGAAGAGCACGGGGATACTGAAGCTTACGGGCACAAGGTCGCCACCCTGCTGGCCCGGAGTCCAGTCCGGAGAATTGCTGACCACGCGGAGCGCTTCGGCATCCAGGGCTTCGGAGACACCCTTGACCACCTTGGCGTTCTGGACCTTGCCATTCTGATCGACGATGAAATTGACCGTCACGCGGCCTTCCTCGTGATTTTCGAGGGCGCTGGCCGGGTATTTCAAGTTCTTCTGGACATACTTGACGAAATCATTGGCGTCTCCGCCATCGAACGTAGGCTTAATTTCGACAGAAGCATAAGTGATGGCGTCGTCGAACAGTGCCTCACTGCTACGATCGACAACCTCGATGGATCGCTTGATGGGGTTGGGTAATTTTTTTTCTTCCTTATCATTGTTCTTGCAAGAGAAGACCATCATCGCGCAAGCGGCGATCAGGGTGATGGAATAAATCTTATTCATAAGCAGTGTTTGATGAAATACTGTAACAAATCGTCCGGACGTCCGGTCCGGCTACAACAGCGGGGAGAAAAGACGCGCCAGCGACTCCAGGAAACGCTTGAAGAGCGGACGGGCCGCCCAGGTCTTCGCATCCATGTATTGCCCGTCACATTCATCCTGCCAGAAGACTTTGCGCATCTGCTCGGCGAGCGGGGTATCATAGATGAAAGCGTTGATCTCGAAATCCTGCTCGAAACTGCGGATGTCGAGGTTGGTGGAGCCGATCGAGACGACTTCATCGTCGGCGACGATCATCTTGGCATGCAAGAAGCCCGCTTCATAGAAGCAGACCCGGACCCCGGCGCGGAGCAGGTCGTCGACATAGGAATGCGAGGCATAGCGTACCAGGAAGCCCTGGTCGTCATTCTTGGGAATCATCAGGCGCACGTCCACGCCGGAAAGGGCGGCGTTGCGCAAGGCGAGCATCATCGGCTCGTTGGGGACGAAATAGGGCGACTGGATATAGATATAACGCTTGCTCTCGGCAAGGATGCGCAGCATACCCTGCAGGATGACCCGGAACTCCCCCATCGGCCCCGCCGTGGCGATCTGCATCAATTGATTCCCGGCGGGCGGCAGGACCGGGTAATAGATGGGGTCGTCCAGCAACTGCTTGGTGGAGAATTTCCAGTCCACCAGGAAAGCGGTCTGCATCTCGGCGACGGCCGGTCCGGTCACCCGGATGTGGGTATCGCGCCAGACGCCGTTCCGGATCCCGCCGGCATAGCGGTTGGCGATATTCATTCCGCCCGTGTAGCCGATCCGCCCGTCGATGACCACGTTCTTGCGGTGGTTGCGGTAGTTGGTGTCGCTGGAGAGCATCAGCAGGCGTACGCGGAAGAAGGGCCGCACCTGCACGCCCCGTTCGGCCATCCGGCGGTAGAATTTGCGGCGGAAGAGATTGGCCAGATCATCGATTTGCAACCGTACCTCCACACCCTCCTCCGATTTGCGGGCCAGGATCTCCTCGGCCCGGCGTCCCATCTCGTCGTCCTCGAACTTGAAGAACTGGAAATGGATGTGGTGCTGCGCAGCCTCCAGGTCGGCAAGCAGGTCTTCATACATCGACGGAAAATCCGTATAGACCTTCACGTCGTTGTCCCGGACCGGCAGGGCCCCGCCTGCTGCGCTCAACAAGGTGATCAGGTTGTGCTGTCTGTCCGGGACCGGGTCGGCGATGTGGCCCTGGCAGGCTTGTTCGGAGAGTGTTTTCAGGCGCTCCATGTCTTCCGGACTGACCATGCGGCGATTCTTGCGGTCGCGGCCGAAGAAGAAATACAGCACCAGCCCGATAACCGGCAGGAAGGTCAGCACGAGGATCCAGGCCAGCGTCCGGATGGGATGACCGTTTTCGGCGATTTCCATCAGGATGATGCTGACAAGCAAGATGGCGAAAAAAATGTTCAACCAGACGGGCATAATCGTGTGCGGGTGGATTGCCGGGTACAAGATAGGCATTTTCCGGAAATAATTCATAAATTTGTATTATGGTATCATTCTTTATCAGTGTCATCGCCCTGCTCCTCGGGTACCTCATCTACGGAAAGTTCGTCGAGAAAGTCTTCGGACCCGATCCGGAGCGTCCTACGCCTGCCATCACGAAGGCGGACGGTCTCGATTACATCGCCCTTCCCACCTGGAAGGTTTTCATGATCCAATTCCTGAACATCGCCGGGACGGGTCCGATTTTCGGCGCCATCATGGGTGCGAAGTTCGGCCCTGCGGCCTATCTGTGGATCGTGCTGGGCTGCATCTTCGGCGGGGCCGTGCACGACTATTTCAGCGGGATGCTGTCGCTGCGCAACGGCGGAGCGGGCCTCCCGGAATTGATCGGCAAGTACCTGGGGCGCCACGCCAAGACCGTGATGCTCTGCTTCTCCGTGCTCCTGCTGGTGCTGGTCGGCGCCGTGTTCGTGTATAGTCCGGCCGTGATTCTCAAGGACCTGGCCGGCAATGGCAGTGCCACCGCCTTCATGATCTGGGCGGGCGTGATCTTCGTCTATTACATTATCGCCACGATGCTCCCGATCGACAAGATCATCGGCCGCATCTATCCCCTTTTCGCCGTGGCGCTCATTTTCATGGCCATCGCCCTGATGGTCTGCCTGGTGCTCCGCTCCCCGGATATTCCCGAACTCTGGGACGGCCTGCAGAACCGCAGCCAGACCTGGGGCGGCAAGGGCCAGCCGATTTGGCCGTATATGTTCGTGACCATCGCCTGCGGGGCCATCAGCGGCTTCCACGCCACCCAGAGCCCCCTGATGGCACGCTGCCTGAAGAATGAGCGGCTGGGCCGCCCGGTCTTCTACGGCTCGATGATCACCGAGGGCCTCGTGGCCCTGATCTGGGCTGCGGTGTCCTCCTATTTCTTCTTCGGCGGCGGTGCGGCCGAGGTCGGCGGGACTTTCGCAGATGCGGCACCGACCGTGGTGACCAAGGTCTCCCGCAACTGGCTGGGCATTGCCGGCAGCATCCTGGCGCTCTGCGGCGTGGTGGCCGCGCCCATCACCAGCGGCGACACGGCCCTGCGCAGCGCCCGGCTCATCATCGCGGACTTCCTGCACTTCGACCAGCGGCCCGTAGCGAAGCGCCTGGCCATCAGCGTTCCCCTCTTCGCCGTGGCGGCCCTGCTGCTGTGGTTCAACATCGCCAATGAGGACGGGTTCAACGTGATCTGGCGCTATTTCGGCTGGGCCAACCAGACCCTGGCGGTCTTCACCCTCTGGGCGGTGACGGTCTTCCTCGTGCGGGAGCGCAAGGGCGGGTGGTACCTGATCACCCTGCTGCCGGCCTGCCTGATGACGGCCGTCAGCGTGACCTATATCTCCATCGCCCAGATCGGGCTTAACCTCCCCGCCGGCTGGAACCGCTGGATCGGCGGTCTGGTGATCGTGCTCTGCGTGTCGCTCTTCTTCCTCTGGAAATTCAAAAAAGCCTCCAAATAACTTCCCATGGCCGACGAAAAGATAATCTTCTCGATGAACGGGGTCGGCAAGGTCCTCCCCCACAACAACAAGGTGATCCTCAAGGACATCTACCTCTCCTTCTTCTATGGCGCCAAGATCGGCATCATCGGTCTGAACGGCTCGGGTAAATCCACCCTGCTGCGGATCATCGCCGGCGAGGAAAAGTCCTACAAGGGCGAGGTGGTCTGGGCACCGGGCTACAGCGTGGGCTATCTCGAACAGGAGCCCCGGATGGACCCGGACAAGACCGTGATGGAAGTGGTCCAGGAGGGTGTGCAGGAGGTGATGGACCTGCTGACCGAGTACAATGAGATCGGCCTGAAATTCATGGAGCCGATGTCCGATGATGAGATGAACGCGCTGATCGAGCGCCAGGGCGAACTCACCGAACTCATCGAACATCACGACGGCTGGGAGATCGACGCCAAGCTTGAGCGGGCGATGGACGCCCTGCAGTGTCCCCCGCCCGATGCCAAGGTGGCCACGCTTTCCGGCGGCGAACGGCGCCGGGTGGCGTTGTGCCGCCTGCTGCTCAAAGAGCCGGACGTGCTGCTGCTCGATGAGCCCACCAACCACCTGGACACCGAGAGTATCCAGTGGCTGGAAGCACACCTGAAGCAGTACAAGGGCACGGTCATCGCGGTTACCCACGACCGCTATTTCCTCGACAATGTGGCGGGCTGGATCCTCGAACTGGACCGCGGCGAAGGTATTCCCTGGAAGGGGAATTATTCCTCCTGGCTGGAGCAGAAGAGCATCCGCCTCGCGCAAGAGGAGAAGCAGGAGAGCCGCCGGCGCAAGACTCTCGAGCGGGAGCTTGAATGGGTGCGGATGGCCCCCAGGGCCCGCCAGGCCAAGCAGAAAGCCCGTCTGGGCGCTTACGAGAAACTGGCTTCCGCCGACGCCCGGGAGAAGGAGTCGCGCCTCGAGATCTACATTCCCAACGGCCCGCATCTGGGCAACAAGGTCATCGAGTTCCACGATGTGTCCAAAGGCTACGGCGACCGCCTGCTTTTCGAGCATCTGAGCTTCGTGCTGCCGCCTGCCGGCATCGTAGGCGTGATCGGCCCCAACGGCGCGGGCAAGACCACCCTCTTCCGCCTGATCATGGGCATCGAGCAGCCCGACAGCGGCAGCATCGAGATCGGCCCGACAGCCAAGATCGCCTACGTGGACCAGCAGCACAAGAGCATCGATCCCGACAAGACGGTCTATGAGACCATCGCCGGCAATTCCGAGTGGGTGCGCCTGGGCGGACGGGAGATCAACGCCCGTTCCTGGGTGTCGCGCTTCAATTTCTCGGGCGCCGACCAGGAGAAACTCTGCGGGGTCCTCTCCGGAGGCGAGCGGAACCGCCTGCATCTTGCGCTCACGCTCAAGGACGAGGGCAACGTGCTGCTGCTCGACGAGCCGACCAACGACGTGGACGTCAACACGATCCGCGCCCTGGAGGAAGGTCTGGACGGCTTCGCGGGCTGCGCTGTGGTGGTCAGCCATGACCGCTGGTTCCTGGACCGCATTGCCACGCACATCCTTGCCTTCGAAGGGGACGCCCAGGTCTATTTCTTCGAGGGAAGCTACAGTGAATACGAAGAGAACCGCAAGGCCCGCCTCGGCGAGACGGAGCCCAAGCGCTTCAAATACAAAAAGTTGATGAGATAAGATGAAGAAAACCTACGCCGACGATATCAAGACCCTGCAGGAGAGCATCAAGCGCCTGCAGGAGATCAAGGAAGTCCTGTATGCCGTGGAGGATGTGGCCCTGGATGTGGAGCGCAGCGTCAGCGAGATCGACGCCCGCATCCCCCTGCGGGAGAATCTTCCCCAGATCAAGGATGGCGAGCAGCGTGCCCAGGCGGAACACGCCCTGGATCTGCTGGAGCAGACTTTCGCCCTCATCGACGAAATTCTCGGCCCGCCCGAAGATGAACTTACCGGCGAGCCCGTCGGCACGCCGATGGATCCCGTCGCCCGCGGCTCCCGCCCGAGCGAACTCCGCCTGGAAGATTTCCTGCGTAATTTCAAACCCGGCAAGGGCAAGGTCAGCTGATCACGCCACCGGCCGCAATTCGCCCGTGAAGGTGTCGAGAATGTAACCCTCGACGGCAACGTCCTGCGGTACGAGCGGGTGGTTGCGCACGATGCGCACCGAATCCCGGACGGACTGCTCCGTCTCGGTGAATCCGGTCAGCATATTCACCACATTCGGATCGTGCGCCGCTTCCTGGACGAACTGCCTGTCGATACCGCGTTCCTGCATCAGGTGGAAGAATTCGGTGCTGCGCATTCCGCAGACGCCACAGTCGGTGTGACCGACGATCATCACGGTCTTCACTTTCATCTCATAGATGGACACGAGCAGGCTGCGCATCGTGCTGTCGATGGGGCTCGTGACTAGCGCACCGGCGTTGGTGATGATGTTGGCGTCGCCATTCTCCAGCCCCAGCGCGGCGGTGAGCAGGGTGATCAGCCGCGCGTCCATGCACGAGACGATGGCGACCCCCTTGGCGGGAATCTTGCTGGCGGCGAATGCGGCGCCGCGTCCGGCGGCGACAAAGGCTTCGTTGGCTTGTTGGATTTCGGGTATCATCGTATAACTATTTTGTATAATATGCGGATATGGTCGATAGTTGTGCTTCGGCGCGGGAGGCGAGGATGCGGATGCGCAGACGCAGGGCGTTCTGCTCCGGGAAACGCAGGGTACGGCGGTAGCCGATGTTCTCGCCACGGGCGACTTCCCGCCAGCCGTCCTCCCAGACATCCAGGGCGAAGGCTTCCACGCGCTCCCCTTTCGAGAGATCTTCCTGCAGGACCAGGCGGTCGAAACGGATGGCCAGCGGGAGCGTGAGTTCGATGGCGGGAATCGTCCCGTCCGGACCGGGAATATGGGTGTCTTTGCGGCGGGCGCCGGCGAGCAGGTCGGTCGAATAGACTTCGCGGATGCGTGCCCCGACCGCGGCGAGCACGCTGCTGTCGCGCGGGCTGATGCGCCCGCGGGTATCGGGCGGGACATTGAGCAGCAGGATGCTGTTGCCGCCCGTCGAACGCTCCCAGATATCGAAGACGTTCTCCGGGCTGCGGACAGCCTGCTCGTCCTCGTTGCGCCAGAACCATCCATTGCGGATGGAGACGTCCGTCTCGGCGGGCTGGTAATGCAGCCAGAAGGGGCGCTCCTGCCCCAGGAGCCGCTCCCGGCTGCCCAGGTCCGCATCCGTCAGATCGTCGAACATATTCATCCCGGCAGGGTCCTGCGCATAGGGAATGACGTTCCATTCCGCCTGGCGGGTGTGGCCCGCTTCGTTGCCGCACCAGCGGAGGTCCTCTTTGCCGAAGACCACGGCATCGGGCGCCAAGGCGTGGATCAACTCCTTCCAGGCCAGGTAGTTATATTGCTGGCCGCCTTTGCGCTTGGGATGTGCTCCGTCGAACCAGACCTCGGATACGGGGCCGTATTCGGTCAGCAACTCGAAGAGCTGGTTCAGGAAGTATTCGTTGTAGTCGTCCACCTCGAAGCGGAAGGTCGCCGGGTTCTCGAACGGGCGCCCTTCGACCGGCCTGGGGATCGTGCGCAGGGTCGCGGCGCTCCCGTTGCCGTACAGGCCTTCCGGGGACTCCATCTGATAGAGGTCCGCCGGGGAAAGGTAGAAACCGAATTCCAGGCCATATTTCCGGCAGGATGCCGCGAGTTCTTTCACGATATCGCCTTGATACGGAGATGAAGCCACCCCGTGCTGCGTGTAGCGGCTGGGCCAGAGCACGAAGCCGTCGTGGTGCTTGGCGGTGAGGATCACGCGCCGCATCCCGGCGTCCTTGAAGATACGGCACCACTGGTCGGTGTCGGCCGTCTGCAGGGCGAAGACGGCGGGATTCTCCAGGCCGCTGCCCCATTCTACGCTCGTGAAGGTATTGGGACCGAAATGCACAAAAGCGGCGAATCCGTTCTCCAGGGCGTGCAGCTGCTGCGGGGTCGGGACGACGCGCACGGCCTTGGCGAGGAGTTCCTCCGCGCTGTCTTCCGGTCCGACCCGCAGGGTCCGGGCGGTCTCGGGCGCGCAGGCCGCAAGGGACAGCAGGAGCAAAAGGAAAAGGGAAATCTTGCGCATAGGACAAATTTAGCAATTAATTTTCGTACATTTGTGTTCGAACGACAGAATCAGAATATGGCCTACGACATTTCCCTCAGACTCCCCCAGGGCTGGGTCAGCGACCTGGAGACCTACCTGGACGAATCCGGCGTGGAGATCACCCATCTCTCCAGCCACCTCCCCAATGACCGGAAGCAGACCGACGAGGCGTTGATCGACGTCTATGTGGGACCGATGCCCGAGGACAGCACCGCTGCGGACCAGGCGCTGGCCAACTACGCCGACACCGTGGGCTTCGACGAGGATGATCCGGAGGAATTCGATCCCATCACCGAATGGCCTTTCGGCAATAAGAAGGCCTACGGATTCGAGGCCATCGCCGAGGATGATTCCCCGATGCGTCTGATGTGCATCGAGATCAAGAAGGGCATCCTGGTGATCTTGTGCATCCTGGCCAAGGACGACGACACCCTCGTGGAAGCCGTTCAGCTGACTGAACGCGGCCTGCGGCTCAAATAGGATGGACCAGCCCAAGATCGAGCGCGTGCTGCGCCTGATGAGCCTGATGTCGGGGAGCGTCGAATATACCATCGAGCAGCTCGCCGACAAGTTGGACACGTCCTACCGCTCGATCTACCGCTACATCGATACTTTCAAGCAGAGCGGTTTCGCCGTGGAAAAGATCCACGGCAACGTCTACCGCCTGGCGAAACTCTCCCCGAAATATCCCGACCTGGACAAACTGGTGCATTTCTCCGAGGAAGAGGCTTACCTGGTCAATCACCTGATCGACCGGCTGGATCCGACCAATGCCCTCAAGGCCGGGCTGCAGCGCAAACTGGCGGCCATCTACAGCAGCACCAGCATCGCCGACTATATCGACAAGCAGTCCAATGCCGCCAATGTGGAAGCGCTCTCCCGCGCCGTCCGTGAGCAGAAAGCCGTGCGGCTGATCCGTTACGAGTCCGGCCACAGCGGGCAGGTCCGCGACCGGGAGGTGGAGCCCTTCGGATTCACGACCAACTACATCGACGTGTGGGCCTACGACCTCGGGGACGGTCACAATAAGATTTTCAAAATCAGCCGGATGGAAGAGGTGGAAGTGCTGGATGAAAGGGACTGGGCGCACGAGGCGGAGCACGAGCGCCTCGGGATGGATGTCTTCCGGATGGCGGGACGCGAGGAGTTCCGCGTCCGGCTGCGCCTGTCGATGAAGGCGAAGAACCTCCTCGTGGAGGAATACCCCCTTGCGGAGCGGGACCTTACGCCCGAGGGTGAGGCCTGGATCCTGAATACGGGCATCAGTGCCGTGGCAGGCGTCGGACGCTTCGTCGCCGGATTGGCCGGGGAAGTCGAGATCCTGGAGGGAGAGCCGCTCCGGGCGTATCTGCACGAATATGCAGAAAAATTGAAAAAAATCTAAAGAAAAATCATTCTTGACAAAACCTGTCAAAACGGTGCCCTACCTTTGTATCGTTGAAACAAAGGAACGAACCGATAAAAACAGGAAATATGAGCAAGAACGAGAACATCCTCAGCCTCCGTGCCGCCCTGGCGCAGCAGCTCACCAACCGTACCCACAACGAAGAAAGCGCCCGGCAGATTGCCGGCGAACTCTCTGCCGATTTCATCGAACTCCTCGGCGATCTCGACCTCGTCCTCGCCTAGAGAATGCCGCTGAGCAGGGATGCGATGGGCTCGAGGCCGGCGGCGTCTTCGTCATCGAAAGTGGCGAGGAAACGGCTGTCGATATCCAGCACGCCGAGCACTTCCCCGTCGCGAAGCAGCGGAACGACGATTTCGCTGCGCGAGGCGCTGCTGCAGGCGATGTGGCCCGGGAACTCCTCCACATCGGGCACGATGACGGTCTCTTTCCGCATCCAGGCCGTTCCGCAGACCCCCTTGCCGAAGGGGATGCGGGAGCATGCCACAGGTCCCTGGAAGGGCCCCAGGACCAGTTGATCTCCTTTCACCAGATAGAAGCCCGTCCACCAGAAGCCGAACTCGGCGTGGATGAGGGCCGCCGCATTGGCCAGGTCGGCCGTGACGTCGGACTCCCCGGCGATCAGACTTCCGATCTGCCGCAGCAGGAGGGCATAACGTTCGGATTTGCTCATCGCCGGCGATCTTCGGGGGCACGCAAGAGCAGCAGGATGGAGACTACCACGCCCACGCCGACGGCAATGATGGATCCTTCTGCGCCGAAGACGCCGCCCGTGACCAGTTCAGGTCCGGTGATCACGGGGCTGAAGATCTTGTCGTCCACCACCGTTCCGGAGACCGGAAAGCCCAGGACATAGCCTTCGAGGTAGTTCCAGATCCAGTGGATGCCGATGGGCAGCCAGAGATTGCCGGAAAACTTGTAGGCGGCTCCCAGCAGCAGGCCGGCCTCGATAGCGATGGCGAGCGAACTCCACCAGTCGGCACCCGGATTGAGCATATGGGCCCCGCCGAATACCAAAGCGGAGATGAGAAGGGCGACGACGGTGTTCCAGCGATCGTCGATCATCCGGAAAAGGATGCCCCGGAAGATTACTTCCTCGCACACGGCGACCAGCAGGAACAAGGTGAAGCCCTCGAGCTGCGGGACCAGGTGGAACTGCGCGCCGGCGATCCGGTAGGAGCCGACGGCCGCCATGATGCCCGTGACGAGCAAGAAGTAGCAGAGACCGATGCCCAGGCCCTTGAGGGTGTCCGGCACCATACGATTCATCGGGAGTTCCAGGACCGGACGGCGCTCCGTGAGGTTGACCCAAATAGCATATAGGAAAAGGATCAGCCCGGCGGCCAGAATGCGCGCAAGACTCTGCCACGGGAATCCGCCCAGCCGGGGGATCATCATGGAGAAACCCTGCAGCAGGGTGAAGATGAAGAGTCCACCCAGCGTGCAGAGTATCCATTTCCAAAGCGGCATCCGGGCCGCAGATGTATATCTTCTCATCTTTGTAATCGCTTTAGGGGATTACAAAGATAGTAATTTTTTGCTTTCGAACTATCGGAGCGAAGCGAGTGCTTGTTCCTGCGCGGCGATCACCCGGTCGCACCAGGCATCGAACTCCGGATCCGGAACCTGAAGTTCGGGATGCGACAGGATATTCGCGAGGGTCCGGCGGACCCCCTGGTCGAAGCGGACGGTGGCACTGAAGCCGGGCACGACCCGCTTGAGTTTCTTGTTGTCGAAGAGCACGGTACAGCCCTTGTCGCCGAGTAGTTCGCCGGTGAAATCATACGGCCCCACCGCTCCGAGGAACTCGGAAGAGATGTGGATGGCCTTCAATTCCACCCCGAGCGCATCGGCGATGATCCGGTAGATCTGGTCCCAGCTGAGTGACTCGTCGGAGGTGATGTGGAAAGTATTTCCGATGGCGTGGACATTGCCCATCAGGCCGGTGAATCCTTTGGCGAAATCCGAATTGTGCGTCAGGGTCCACTGGGAGGAGCCGTCGCCGTGGATGATGACGGGTTTGCCGTCCAGCATCCGGCGGATCACCTGCCAGGTCCCGTGTGCCCCGTGGACGGCGATGGGGACCTTGCGCTCGTCATAGGTGTGGCTGGGGCGGATGATCGTCACGGGGAAGCCATCGCTGCGGAATTTGCACATCAGGAAGTCCTCGCAGGCGATCTTGTCCCGGGAGTACTGCCAGTAGGGGTTCGCGAGCGGGGTGCTCTCCGTGATGAAAGGATTGACGGAAGGCTTCTGGTAGGCCGAGGCGGAGCTGATGTACATATATTGCTTCGTCCGGCCGCGGAACAGGCGCCAGTCGCGCTCGACCTGCTCCGGCACGAAGCCGATGAATTCGCACACGCAGTCCCACTGCGTTCCTTCGAGCAGGCGGGCGGTCTGCTCCTCGTCGCTGATGTCGGCGTGGATCACACGGACGCCCTCCGGGACGGCTTCCGCGCGGGAGCCGCGGTTCAGCAGGGTAAGCTCCCACTCCCCTTCCGCCGCCACTTTGGCGGTGATGGCGGCACTGATGGTGCCGGTGCCGCCGATGAACAAGGCTTTTTTCTTCATATACGCTCTGACGGGTTTGTGACTGCAAATTAGCAATCTTTTTTCATTTTTCCCTGCAAATGGGTATTTTTGTGAAAAGACTTCACGATGAGCGACCCTCTGTTTCACCCCGAAGGAGTACTGGATGCCGCCGCGGCCCGGCGGATCGTCGCAGCACTCGACGCGGAACATTCCCCCGCCCTTGATTTCGACGCAGTGGAAGACATTCATTTCGGCGCCCTCCGGGTGTTGATGAACGCCCGCCGCTCGGGCCTTCGTTTCAGCATCATCAATGCCTGCGATGCCGTCTCGGACCGTTTCACGGACACCGGCGTGTCTGCCTGGATTGACGTCTGCCGCAAGCCCCGGCCCCTGGACTTGAGCCGCTACGAAGAGTTCGGGGCGAGTTTCCTTTCGAAGGCCTACAACAGCAAGGACGGAGATTCGATGATCAAAGTGTACGGGACCAACGTATCCAAGCTCGCGGTCGCCCGGGAGAAGGCCGTCGCCCGCGCCGTGATGCTGTTCGGGCTGCCCACGCCCCTGGTCGGAACCCTCTATGAGACAGAAGGCCGGACGGCGCTGGACTACGAACGGATCGAGGGGAAACGCTCCTTTTCGCGCGTGATCGCCGAAGAGCCGGAGCGGCTCGGGGAGATGACGCGGCGCTTCGCCCGGATGTGCCGGCAGCTGCACCAGACCCCCTGCGACACCGCCTTGTTCCGCGACAGCCGCGCCGTCCACCGCCAGGCCGTACTGGACTGCCCGGGCCTGGATGAAGCCGCCAGAGCGGCCTTCCTGCGCTTCGTGGACTCGATCCCGGCGGCGAACACCTGCCTGCACGGAGATATGCAGATGAGCAATGTGATCACCACCGGCGAGGAGGATCTCTGGATCGACCTGGGCGATTTCGGCTACGGGGAGCCCAAGCTGGACATCGCGATGTGGTATTTCCTCTCCCGGCTCAATACTGAAGAGAATGTCCGGCAGCTCTTCCACCTGGGGCTGGCGGATCTCGCCCGCATCTGGGACATCTTCGTCGAAGAATATGCAGATGCCCGCTCCTCCGAAGAAAAGCAGGCATTCGAACAGGCGGTCATTCCGTACGCCGCCCTGCACATGATCTACATCGGCGTCGAGTATGGTTTCCAGCCGGGTTTGCTGGACGCAGCCAGGAGCCTGATCCTGAATCAGTTCTGATGGATCAAAGCAGACCCCGGCGCACCACTTCCGCCACGAGCTCCGCGGCATTGTGCACGTCCAGCTTGGCGTGCAGGCGCTTGCGGTACCAGAGCACCGTCTCGTAGCCGATGCAGAGTTCATCTGCGATCTGCTTGGTGCTGCGGCCGTCCATCATCAGCCGGACGATATCTTTCTCCCGTTCGGTGAGGCGGATGGCTTCCGGCTGCTCCGCGGCAGGACGGAGTTCCTCGATGGTCTCGTCCAGCACGGCGGCCGTCTCGCCCAGTTCCTGCTTCGTCTGGCGCAGGCGGCGGGCGAAGAACAGGCTCCCCGCCACCGACAGCAGGAGCAGGAAGGCCCCCAGGGCGATGATCAGGGTATTCCGGAAGAGCTGCTTGTAGGCCTCCTGCATCACATCCAGGGTGTCGGCGCGGCCTGCGGCTTCTTCCACGGGATGATTCCCATAATAAACGTTCGCCTCTGCGAGGCACTTGAGCGCCCGGGCGGTTTTGCCGGACTCTTTGTACCAGTGCCCCAGCCCGTACATCGCCCCGGCGATCATCAGTGAATCGGCCGACTGCCGGGCAAACTGCAGGGCGAGTTCGTACTCGGGCTTGGCCTTGGCCAGTTCGCCCGCATCCAGATAGACCTCGCCGATATTGCGGTGCAGGATCGAACAATCCTCCCACCAGCCCCGTCTCTCGAAAACCTCCCCCGCCTTGGTATAGTAATGGACGAACTGCTCCACGGAGTCCTGCGCCGCATAGAAATTGCCCAGGGTGCCCCAGAGCCGGGCCTGCCGGGCTTCGAGGTCGTGGCGGTCAGCATCGCTCCAGGCCGCTTCAATCGCAGCGAGGGCGTCGGCGGCCCGGCTGTAATACACCCGGGCGCTGTCGTACTGCTCCCGGGCCCAGAAGCCCTGGCCGATGAGGATGGACATGTCGTAGATGGTGTCCTCCCGGCTCGGGCCTTCAGCGCGCGAGATGGCCTGGTGGGCATAATACTGGTATTTCGATCCGTCCAGCTGGAGATAGCCCCATGCGAGCTCCCGGCAGATCCGGACATAATCGGCTTTCTCCTCCGGAGTGGCGGCGGCGAGCCGGTCCGGGGTGAAACGCTGCTGCAGGACGCGCTCCAGCGAGTCCAGATTATGACCACGATGGTCCTCGTATGCCGAAGCAAATACGGGGACCATCAGGGCGAATAAAAGTATGATTTGCTTCATGGAGAAGCAAAGATAGCTATTTCTTGATAAATTCGACGCGGCGGTTTTTGGCGCGGCCTTCGTCGGTGCCATTGTCGGCAACGGGCTCGTGGGAACCCTTACCGACGGCGCGGAGGTTGAACGGATCGACACCCAGGCCCTCGAGGGCCTTCACCACGGCTTCGGCACGCTCCTGGCTGAGCGGGTCGTTGACCTTGTCGGAGCCGGAGTTGTCGGTATGGCCCTGGACCTCGAAGCGGGCGCCCGGGTTCTTCTTCATATAGTCGGCGACCTTCTGGATCTCCTCCATGGACTCGGGCTTGAGCGTGGCCTTGCCGGTCTCGAAGAGGATGTTGTTCGTGACGAACTTGCCGGTCTCGACGATGGCCTTCTCCACGGCGGAAGAGTAGTCGGTGGCATTGCGCTCATAGAGCTCGACGGCGCCCTTGGCCATCACGATATCCTTGATGAAGATGCCCTTGTCGCTGTCCGAAAAGGCATAAAGCAGCCAGGAACGGGGCTGGATCATATTCGGAATGTTCACGATGCGCTGGTAGTTAAGATACATCTTGAACGCGCGCTTGTTGAACGAGATGGCGATATGGTTCCAATCGTTCTTCTTCAAATACTTTTTGATGGTCTGCGTACCCGGCTCTCCCGACATTTTGTTGCCATTGGGATTCTCAGCACCCCAGCCCCACGAAATGCCATTATACTCGTTGCCGTAATAGGGGTGGAATTCCGGGCTCATCCGGATATCGAAGACACTCTTCTTGTCGTTCTCTCCATCCATGATCAGGTCCAACGTTCCGTCCCATCCGGAACCTTCCTGGGCAGGCTGGGCAAGCACGTCGAACTCAATGGTGAACTCTTCGGGCAGGTACTCCTTCTCTTCCATCAGAGGCTGGATCCTGGAGTCTTCCATCCGGATGGCCTTTACGCCTTTGATGTTGACCACCTCTACTTCACTGCCGTCCAGCAGGTCCCACTTGGAGGGGAACTCACCAATCTGCTCACCGGCCAGATTATCCTCAAAAAAGACCACGCCGCCGCGCTTGAAGTCGCTCTTGGCCTGGATCTCGGCGAAGTCGACCGGCTGGTTGGTCACGGCTTCTTCACCTTCCTCTCCGGCCGCTTCTTCGTTGTTGTTGCCTTCAGCCTTGTTGTTCTTGTCGTTCTTCTTCCCGCTGAAAACGCCGTTGATCCCTTCTTCGATCTTGTTGCCGACATTGTTCTCGACAGCCTCTTTGGCACGGTTCTTCAGACGCTCCAGCATATTCTGCGCAGATGCGGACGCGCACACAAGTGCGAGTGCGGTCACCAAAACAAAGATTCTTTTCATACTGTTATTAAAATTATGGTTTGTTTCAAATCATGTTCATCTTGGCTGCTTTCAAAACCAATGCAACGACGCTGGAGACTTCGAATTTGCGGTGCAGGCGTTTCCGGTACCACAGGATGGTCTCGGAACCGAGGTGCAATCGCTCGGCAATCTGCGCCGTGGTCAGCCCCTCGGCCAGCAGCTGCAGAATCTCTTTTTCACGGCCCGTAAGTGTGATTGGGGACGGATTCTCGACACTCTCCATGCGAAGCAAAATTTTATTTGTACAAAAATCGTCCTTTTCTATCAGCAAAAAAACCCCATAATCTTGGGGTTTTTCACCGGATTTGCTGTTTTTTGTCCCTTGTTTTCCCTATCTTTACTCCACCGAAAGAATCTTTTTTCACTCACACAATTATGAATACCAAATTCTCATTTATCCTGATGCTTTCCCTGGGCCTTCTGGCCGCTTGCAAGCAGCAGGCATCCTCCACCGTCGGCGTGCGCGCCGACGCGCTGGACCCCGCCGCCTGGGAGACTTCCATCTGGATCTCGGCCGCCGATGCCCCGGTGGTGAGCGGACGCAATGTCCAGCGGGCCGCCGACGGCGCCAGCTGGTTCGTCTCCACCGTGGAGAACACTCAGGCCGTCGCCTCGGCGAAGTGGATGACCACGGGCCTGGGCGTCTATGAACTCTATGTCAACGGCCAGCCGGTCGGGCAGGAGGTTCTCAAGCCCGGATTCACCCATCCGTACAAGACCCGCACCTCCTTCACCTACGACATCACTGACGCCTTCAACAAGCGTGCAGGCGCCGCCAACCAGCTCGCCGCCCAGGTCACGCCCGGCTGGTGGGCCGACAAGATTGTCACCCCCGGCGGCTACAACGGCATGCTCGGACGCAAATGCGCTTTCCGCGCCGTGCTCGAACTGACTTATGCCGACGGCACAAAGGCTCTCTTCGGCACCGATACGGACAACTGGCGCGCCGGCATCGCCGGTCCCGTTAAGCACGCCGCCATCTTCGACGGCGAATTCTACGACGCACGGGAGCTGCCCGGATTCGCAGTGGCGGACCGGCTCGGCAAGCCGGAAGTGAACACCGAATTCACCGGAGAGATTGTGCCGAGCGTCGGTGCGGAGATCTATCTGCGCGAAGACCTGGCGCTCGCGCCGGTCGAGGCCTACACCTGGCAGGAGATCGAGGGCGCCGATGAGCAGGCCTATGGCAAGGTGGTCGTCGCCCGCGCTTTCGCGCCCGGCGAAGAATTGGTGGTACGTCCCGGCGAGACCCTTGTGGTCGACTTCGGACAGAACGCCGCGGCTGTGCCCGCTTTCGTCTTCAAGGCTGCCGAAGGCACGGTCCTGACCTGCCTGCCGGGTGAGCTGCTCAACGACGGCAATGGCGCCAAGAGCCGGGGAATGGACGGCCCGGAAGGCAGCGTGCACCGTACCAACCTGCGCATCCCCGATGACGGGATGCAGCTCGAATACACCTTCGGTCCCGCCAAGGGGTATGTGTCCTACCATCCGCATTGCACCTTCTTCGGCTACCGTTTCGCCTCCATCACCGCAACGGACGAAGTACGGATCCGCTCCCTCGTCTCGCTGCCCGTCACTTCCATCGCCCAGGACCTGGAGACCGGCACCATCACGACCGGAGACGAGTCGGTCAACAAGCTGATTTCCAACACGCTCTGGGGCCAGCGCTCCAACTACCTCTCCGTGCCGACGGACTGCCCGCAGCGCAACGAGCGCCTGGGCTGGACGGCCGATACGCAGGTCTTTTCCGAGACCGGTACCTTCTTCGCCAACACCGACGCTTTCTTCCACAAATGGATGCGCGACATGCGCGATTCGCAGAGCGAGACCGGCGGCTTCCCCGGCGTGGCACCGCTGGCGCAGTACGGCGGCGATATGATGCGTCTGGGCTGGGCGGATGCCGGTATCATCGTGCCTTGGACGGTCTGGAAGCAGTTCGGTGATCCGGCCATCATCGAAGAGAACTGGGCGGCGATGGAGCATTTCATGCAGCACGTCAACGATACGAAATATGACCACCGCGCCCTCGTCTCCGAGAACGGCAACTACCAGTGGGCCGACTGGCTGAGCTACGAGCCGATGGAGAGCCACGGCGGCAGCGCCTTCACGACCGACCGCAACGGCCGGCGCGCTCCCCTGCCGGAGTCCGTCATTTATTGGAACTACCTGAGCGCCTGCTACTGGGCCCAGGATGCAGAAATGATGCGTGATATGGCCGCTGCGACCGGCCGCGATGCCGCGAAGTACCAGACCATGGTGGATGAGGCGCGCGCTTTCCTCAAAAAGACTTTCCTGGACGGCAAGGGCGGCTTCAAGACCGTCATCTTCAACACGATGCAGACGCCGGCCCTCTTCGCCTTGAAGAACGGCCTGGTGGAAGGACCCGCCAAGGAGGCGATGAAGGCGCGGCTGCGCGCGAATTTCGCCGCGCACGGCGGATGCCTGCAGACGGGCTTCCTGGGCACCTCCATCCTGATGCAGACCCTGACGGAGAACGGGATGGCCGACATCGCCTGGGACCTGATTTTCCAGCGCAAGAATCCGAGCTGGCTGTATTCCGTAGACAACGGCGCCACCACCATCTGGGAGCGCTGGAACAGTTACACCCTCGAGTCCGGCATGGGCCCCAAGGGTATGAACAGCTTCAACCACTATGCCTACGGCTGTGTCTGCCAGTGGCTCTGGGAGACGGCCGCCGGCATCGCCACGGACCTCGCCGCCCCGGGCTTCAAGCACATCCGTCTCGCTCCTGTACCGGACAAGCGGCTGGGCCATCTGGAGGCTGAATACAATTCCGCGGCGGGTCTTGTCAAGAGCGCCTGGCGCTACGATGGCGACAAGTGGACCTGGGACTTCACCATTCCCGAAGGCACCAGCGCTACCGTCATTCTCCCCGACGGCAGCGCCCCCAAGGAATACACCCCCGGCACCTATCACATCGAAATCTAGTCCCGCCCTGTCATCCTGACTGGCCCCCTGTCATCCTGAGCGAAGCGAAGGACCTAAAAGAAGGCGCCCCGAATCTCGGGACGCCTTCCGTCATTATCAGGCAGGATCAGAATCCGCCGGGGCCGCCGAAACCACCACCACCAAATCCTCCGCCGGGGCCGCCGAAGCCGCCACCGGGACCGTCGAAGCCGCCGCCCATGAACATACTCTCCATACGGCGACGCTGCTCGGTCGCCTTCTGGCGCTGCTCTTTCTGGTAGGCGCGGAACTGCTTCTTGTCGAAGAGAGCCTTCAGGGCGCCTTCATAAGCCTTCTTGTTGGCTTCGATCTCCTCCAGGATCTTCTCCATTTCGGCCATCTGTTCAGCCATCTTATTGAAGAGCTCCTGGCGCTCTTCGTCGCTCATCTCGCGGATATCCTGCATATTCTGCTGCTGGGGACGATACTCCAACTTGCCCTCGTAACGCTTGTTGAGTTCGAGAAGAGTCGCCTCTTGCTCGGGGCTGAGGCCGAATTTCTCGACCATTTCGGCCGTTCGCTCCTCGGGGCTGAGCTCAGGAGGAAGCTCAGGCATCTTGAATTCTGCGCCACCGGGACGACCTCCGGGGAATTCACCCCCACCGGGGAAACCTCCGCCGGGGAAACCGCCACCTCCGCCGGGGAATCCGCCCGGCTGGGCGAAGAGGCACATCGTACCGGCCAAAATGCCGGCCACAGTCAGTAAAAGAGTCTTTTTCATAATAATAATAACACAATTATTGTGCTTCGGATGACCGCAAATGTACAAAAATTGTTCCGAAAAACAATAATTGCGTCTACTTCAGCATCACAGTGATAACAATATGACGAAGTGATACACGAAATACCCTGCCATCGACAGCTTCAGGAACCCGAAAAACGAATCCAGGGTCCCGCTCCGCCGCGGCGCGATGGCTCGACAGATGTAGCGCTCAGCCCGGCCGTGCCGCCGTGCGATCCGCCGGATCTCGGCGGCGAGGGCGCGGTCGCCCGTGGCGCCGAGCCGCTGAAGCGAGCGCTCGGCCCGGTCCAGATTCTGGCGGAGATCGTTGAGTTTGACGTGGATGGCAGTCTGGTTGCCGGAGGCGACGATGTGGCGGACATAGTCTTCGTAGCTGACTCCGTCGCGGTGTGTCAGCAGATCCACGGCGGTGAGGACCTCCTCCTCGACCCCCTCGGACCGGAGATCATTGAGCGTGATGTCGGTATCCTCCAGGACATCGTGGAGATAGCCCGCCTTCTGCTCCAGTTCGTTCCGACCCATCCGGCCGACGGTGAGCACGTGCTGGATGGCCGGGTCGCCGATCATATCGGTCTGGCCGCGATGTGCGGCGATGGCAAATTGCCTGATTTCTTCTGTGGTACGCATAGGGCTCTGTTTTTCGGCAAAGGTAGACCCCGTATTTGACAGTCCTTGTCAAAGCAAAAAAATCCTGCCCGGATCTGCAAAAATGTTGTATATTTGATCCATGCCCTACCACGACCACAAGATTCCTTCCCGGCGTGTCCCCTTCCTCAAGCCCTGGACCGCCCTCTACATAGCCGGTGCGGATTCCGCCCCGCAGGATGCGTATGTCTCCGGGAACGAAGCTGAAATCCGTGACCGGCTTTCTTACGCCGGATTCAGCTTCCTCCACCTGCCCGAGCTCTTGGAGAGTATCCCCTCTCAGGTCCTGGACTACCTGTTCCCCCTGCAGGACGGCTTCGACCTGCCGTCCGTCTATGCCAACATCCGGCATTGCGCCCTGCTCGGAGACCAGGCCGGGTGGCTGTATAAACGGGGCCGGAATGTCTTCTTCCACAAGATTTCCGAAGATGCGTCCGGACTGATTCTCCCGGATCTGGAAACGCTTTTCCCCACCGGAAAGGAGTCCCGGCATGTCCTTCTCAAGATGAGGGCGATCACCGAGGCTTCGCTGCCGATTGGAGGCGAGTTCTATGACGAAGCGGGCTGCGAGGGCGGCCTCCCCCCGCTCGAAAGGTGCCTGATGGACGAGCGGACGGCTGCCATTCTCGACGAGATCGACCGGATTACCCGGGAGTTTGACATCAGCCTCGAGGACCTGGAGCTGCTGCTAGGCTACCGGGTCCGGCTCAGTCACATCCGGATCTCCAGGGGTGGCCGGATTGTTCTCTCGGATTTTGGCCGGGAGGTCAAGATGAATCAACTCTCTAAGGCGGTGTATTTCCTGTACCTGCGGCACCCGGAGGGCATCCGCTTCAAGGAGGTCGCAGACCACCGGCGGGAGTTGCTGGACCTCTACCTGGGCATTACAGGCCGCGGGGAGCAGGACGGGATCGAGCGGACCATCGACCGCCTCGTCGATCCGTTCGGGAACGAACTGAACGTCTGCGCGTCGCGCATCAAGGCCGCGTTCCGCAACGTAGTGAGCGACCGCGTGTCACGTTTCTATTGCCTGGAAGGCGCCGCCGGCGAAATAAAAAAAGTCCCGTTGGACCGGGACTTGGTGATCTGGGAGAACTGACTCCCGCTTAATCCTCATCGAAGAGGTCGGACATCGCCTCATCGTACATTTCGCCTGCCAACGGCTCGGCGAGGATCTTCGAGAATTTGCGTGAAGCTTTCCTGAAGCGCATACACATCATGACAGCCCCTTCCGGCGTGGCGTCGAAGTTCAGGGCGTTCTGGATGTTGAGGTCCCGCGCCACCTCCACGGCGTCCTGGTTGGCGCCGATGTAGGCAAAGGTCCAGCCTTTGCCGCGCAAACGGGAGACCAGGTCCTTGACGGCCCTGCCGGAGTACTCTTCGGAGGCGTTCTCACAGCCGTCCGTGATGATGGTAGCCAGCACGCGGTCGTTCTCGTGGATCTTGCCTTCCAGGGCGTTCAGCGTGACGCCCATCGCATCGTAGAGGGGCGTGCATCCGCCGGGACGGTAGTCGTTTTTCGTGAAGTCTTCGATTCTGCCGATGGCGACGCGGTCGCGGCGGTTCTTGATGCCGGCGACGCCGTTGCCTTCGAAGGTGACGATGCTGACATAATGCTGTTGGTCGGGATGCTCTTCCTGGTTCCTGCGGATGCCGCAAAGCACTTCGTTGATGCCCGTCAGGGCCTGGTGGTAGATGGAGGACATGCTGCCGCTCTCATCGAGGATAATGACATTGTAAACGTTCATTGCGTTAAGTTTTTGTGGTTTTTCAGATGCAAAAATAGTCCGCTCCCGCGGGGCGGCGAAATTGCTGCAAGCCTTGCAGGATCTTGTCTCTGCCCGAACGACTGCCCGACGCTTCAAGTTATCTGCCTCATTCGGACGGTATTCTGCATCTTTTTTGTATTTTTGGTGCATAGACCACGTTTGTTTTTTATAAGCAAGACGTTCAAGGGCCAAATTGGAAATCTATGAGCTCGAAGAATAAGAAGAAAACGCTCCGGATCACGCAGGCGGACTTTATGCTGGCGCAGCGCCGCGCGGCGCGCCTCGAGGAGATCGAAGCGCACGGTAAACCCGTTTCCTTCCGAAAGGCCCTCCACAAGTCCAAGAAAGCCTACGACCGGAAACGGCTGAAACGAGAATTGTACTAGACCTCCTGGTTATTGAAAAAAGAGCCCCTGCAGATATCACTGTAGGGGCTCTTGGGAGGTGCCAAGCGGAATCGAACCGCTGTACCAGGTTTTGCAGACCTGTGCCTAACCGCTCGGCCATAGCACCGGGATTGCAAAGATAGGTATTTTTCGCGGACTTCCAAAAAGAACGAAAAAAAAGGCGCAGGATTTGTTTTGAGTGAATAAATGCGTATTTTTGAAACGGAATTCCATTAACCGATATGAAAAAGTTTTGCTACCTCCTTTCCATCCTTCTGATCGTCGGTTCTTGCTCGGCGCTGAAGAACAGTTATATCCCGAATGGCTACGATCCGGGCGAAGAAGAAGTCAACATCGGCTACCAGAAGATCAAGAAGAAGGACTCCACCGCCGCCACGGCGAAACTCAATGTCGAACGCGGCAGCGGCTATACCAATATTTATGAATACCTCCAGGGCCGAGTGGCCGGCGTGGAAGTGGTCGGCACCTCCATCCGCATCCGCGGCGACCATTCGATCAACAGCAGCAACGAGCCGCTGCTCATCGTGGACGGAATGGAAGTGAGCGACATCAGCGACCTTTCACCTGAGGAGGTCGAGACCATCGACGTGCTCAAGGACGCCGCCACCACCGCCCTATATGGTTCCCGCGGAGCCAACGGAGTCATTCTCATCACCACCCGGCACAGCAACCGGTGATCCGCAACATCATCTTTGATTTCGGCGCGGTCCTGCTAGACTGGGATCCGCGCCATTTGTATGTCCCCTACTTCGGCGACGCCGCCAAGGCGGAATGGTTCCTCACGGAGATCTGCCCCTATAGCTGGAACACCGAAGCAGACGCCGGCCGCCTCACCGCCGAGATGACCGAAGAACGCGTGGCCATGTTCCCGGAATGGGAAAAGGAGATCCGGATGTACTACGGTCGCTGGATCGAAATGATGGGCGGACAGATCCCGGGGATGGAAGCCCTGGTCCGGGACCTCAAGGCACGGGGTTATGGCCTCTACGGGCTTACCAACTGGTCCCGGGAGACCTTCCCGCTGGTGCGGGACCGCTACCCCGTTCTCGGTCTGCTGGACGGAATGGTGGTCTCCGGAGAGGAGATGACCGCGAAGCCCGGACCGGACCTCTACCGCATCCTGCTGGAGCGTTATGGCCTGCAGGCAGACGAGTGCGTCTTCATCGACGATAATCCCGCCAATACGGCCGGCGGCGAGGCCGTCGGCATCCGGGGTCTGGTCTTCCGCGACGCGGACCAGGTCCGCTTGGCGCTGGACAACTTGCTTTTGGAGCGCAGCGACGCAGAGAGTTTCGGGGGGAACGCCCCCCGTCATTGATTCCCCCGGACGGTCAGAGTGAAGCGAGGACCGTCTCGCAGGCGCGGACGGCATCCCCCACCCTTACCTTCACCTGGGCGTCGAGCGGCACAAACAGATCGATGCGCGAGCCGAATTTGATGATGCCGCACTGCGTTCCGCCATGCACCTGGAGACCTTCTTTCGCATAGCAGACGATGCGGCGCGCGAAGCCCCCTGCGAGTTGCTTGAACAGGACCTCCCGCCCGTGAGGCAGGCGGAGCCCCACGCAGCTGTGTTCGTTCTCCTCGGAAGCCTTGGGGGCGAACGCCAGCAGGTGCTTCCCGGGATGATAACGGTAATAAGTCACCTCCCCGTCGGCAGGCCAGAAATTGGCGTGCACGTCGAAGAAATTCATATAGACCGATATCTGGATGCACTCGGTTCGGAGATGCTCCGGCTCGAAGACCCGCTCCACGATGACCACCTTGCCGTCCGCGACGGAGGTGACTTCACGCTCGGTGCCGCCCCATTTTCGGCGCGGCACCCGGAAGAAAGCCGTCTGCCAAATGCAGAACCACAGCAGCATCGCCACCAGCGGCCAGGCCACCCAGGGAATACGGACCAGGCTGAGCAGCACCCAGATCAGGGCGGCGCTCAGCAGGTAGACCAGTGCCAGGCTGCCGATGGAATTGCGGTCGATTCTCATATCAATGCAATGAGGGTCAGATAGATACCTGCCAAGGGGATGGCCACGAGACTGCTGTCGAAACGATCCAGCATTCCGCCGTGGCCGGGAATGCAACGTCCGGAATCCTTGACCCCGAAATGACGCTTCCACATCGATTCGAAGAGATCTCCGCAGGTCCCGCCCAGGGCGACGATCACCCCCAGGGCGATGCAGTGGCCGAGCGAATACGGGATCCAGGTCAGGAAGTGAAGCCCGACTGCCGCGCCGACGCAGAAGATTATTCCACCCCAGAATCCCCACCAGGATTTCTTCGGAGAAATCTCGGGGGCGAGGCGGCGCGCACCGGGGCGCTGGCCCAGGGTCGAGCCGACGCAGTAGGCGCCAATGTCGGAGATCCAGATCAGGATGAACAGCGACAGGAGCAGCCACCCGTCATACACTTCCCCGTCCATCACAAGCATCGGGGAGAGGCTGACGGGCAGGGCGATATAGAGCAGGCCGGCATAGATGTAGGACAGGTCGCCGAAACCCTCGCGCGAGGGTAGGAACAGGGCCGTCGCGGGAATCAGCAGCAGGGGCAGCAACACGAGAATCAGCCAGCGGATGTCCCAGCCATAGAAGAAATGGCAGGCCACCAACAGGAAGGCCGCCGCACCGGCAACGAGCCCCAGTTTCTGCTGGAAACGGAAACGGGTCCCGAGCGCCATCCGGTAGAACTCCTGCAGGGCGATCCAGAGTATCGTCACGAACAGGGCGCCGAAAATCGCCCTGTCCCAAATCAGGCCGAACACCATCACCACCAGGAAAGCGGCGCCGGTCAGCGTACGCGTCCAGAAGTTGCTCATATTGCCGTTTCTTCCTTGCGGAGCCGCTCCTCGCCGTGCTTGCCGGCCTTAGGACCGAACAATTTCTCGAGATCGTCAGCCATGATGACCTCCTTCTCGATCAGCAGTTCGGCGAGTTCCGTGAGCTTCTCCCAGTTCTCTGTCAGGATCCCCCGGGTCTTCGCCGTCACTTCGTCGATCAGGGCCTTGACCTCCGCATCGATCAGCTCGGCGGTCTTCTCGCTGTAAGGCTTTGTGAATTCGTAGCTGCCGTTGGGGTCATAGAAGGAGATGTTGCCCACCTTGTCGCTCATGCCATAGTAGGACACCATCGCATAGGCCATCTTGGTCATCCGCTCGAAATCGCTCAGGGCGCCCGTGCAGGGTACGCCGTCGTTGACGATTTCCTCCGCCACACGGCCTGCGACCAGGCTGCACATATCATCCATCATCTCGGATTTGGAGAGCGTGACTTTCTCGTCGGGCAGCATCCAGGTGATGCCCAGGGCCTGTCCGCGCGGGATGATGGACACCTTGAGCACGGGGTCGCAACCCGGCAGGAGCCAGCCGGCCACGGCGTGACCCGCCTCGTGGAAGGCCGTCAGGCGCTTCTCTTCGGGCGACATGATAGTCTTCTTGCGCTCGATGCCGCCGACCACGCGGTCCACCGCATCGGAGAAGTCCTGGTTGTTGATGTCGTTCTTGCCCTTGCGGGCTGCGGTCAGCGCCGCCTCGTTGCAGACATTGGCGATGTCGGCGCCGGAGAAGCCCGGGGTGTTCTTGGCGATGAGGTCCAGGTCGAAATCAGGTGCCAGCTTGAGCGGCTTGAGGTGGACCTGGAAGATCTCCTTGCGCTCATTGAGGTCCGGCAGCGTGACGTGGATCTGGCGGTCGAAGCGGCCGGCGCGCATCAGGGCCTTGTCCAGGATGTCCGCGCGGTTGGTCGCGGCCAGCACGATCACGCCGCTGTTGCTGCCGAAGCCGTCCATCTCCGTGAGGAGCTGGTTGAGGGTATTCTCGCGCTCGTCGTTGGAGGAGAAGCCGACATTCTTGCCGCGGGCGCGGCCCACGGCGTCGATCTCGTCGATGAACACGATGCAGGGGGCCTTTTCCTTGGCCTGGGCGAAGAGGTCGCGCACGCGGCTGGCACCCACGCCCACGAACATTTCTACGAAGTCGGAGCCGCTGATGCTGAAGAACGGGACGTCCGCCTCCCCCGCCACGGCCTTGGCGAGCAGGGTCTTGCCGGTGCCCGGAGGACCGACCAGCAGCGCTCCCTTGGGGATCTTGCCGCCCAGGGCGGTATATTTCTTGGGATTGCGGAGGAAGTCCACGATCTCCATCACCTCTTCCTTGGCGCCGTACAGGCCGGCGACGTCCTTGAAGGTCACATTGACTTTATTCTTGTCGGCGAGCTTGCCGGTGGACTTGCCCACGTTGAACGGGTTCATCCCGCCTCCACCGGCGCCACCTCCGCCACCCATCTGGCGGCCCATTCCGCGGAACATCCAGCCCCACAGCAGGACGAGCAACAGCAGAGGCAGGACCCACTCCAGGACGCTGGACCAGATCCGGGGATTATTCTCCATCACCACCTTGACCTGTGCGTCCTCGCTCAGCTGGGCGTTGATCTCGCCGAACTCTTTCTCGGGATCGAACTTGGTGGACACCAGGAAGGTGAAATGCGGCGAGCGGCTCGGAACCTTGCCGTTCGCGAACATGCCGGCGTATTTACCCAGCCGGTCGGGCTGGACGGTGATGTTGCCGCTGTAGTCGTTGCGGACGAAATGGATTTCCTTGATATCGCCGTCGAGCATCATCTGCTTGACCTGCGGCCATTCGATTTTCTGGGGCGACGGGCCGCCCTGCGCGAAGAGCAGATAGCCGATCGCGATGAGCAGCAGAATATAGAGCCACGAGAGATTGATTCGGATAATCTTGGGCTTCCGGGGATCTTTATTGTTGGGATTTTGAGCCATCTTCTGTATTTTTGCTGAGCAAAGATAATAACAAAAATGGAACCATCCGAAAGGGACCCTCAGATAATCTGGATAGAATCGGCAGATTCGACCAACAGCGTACTCAGGAGGCAGATGACAGGGCTTGACAATTTGTCAATCATCGCCGCCAGGAGCCAGACGGCGGGGCGCGGACAAGGCAGCCATACCTGGTTCGCGTCCCCGGAAGAGAACCTGACATTCAGCATTCTCTACCGTTTCGAGGGAGCCTGTGCGCTGGATGTTTCCGACGTCATCCTGATCACGGAGCTGACCACCCTCGCCCTGCGCGACTACCTGCTCGGCCATGGCGTGCAGGCCCGCATCAAATGGCCCAACGACATCTGGGTCGGCGCGCGCAAGATCTGCGGCATCCTCATCGAGAACCGTCTCGACGGCAGCGCCGTGCGGGAGAGCATCACGGGAATCGGGCTCAATCTCAACGAGACCGGATGGCCGCCCGGACTCCCCAACCCCGTCTCCCTGCACGAACTCACCGGGGAACACTATGAGCCGGAACGCGAGTTGGAGCGCCTGCACAAAGAAATCTGCCGCCGTTTCGGCTATCTGGCCTCACCCGACGGCAGAAAATCTCTGCAAGAAGAATTCGGAAAATATCTTTTCAGGCTCCCCGAAGAGCCGAAATAGCCGCTGCCGGATCCGGCGCTCCGAAAACGGAACTGCCCGCAACCGCAAGACTCACACCCGCCTCCCGCACCGCTGCGGCGTTACCCGCATTGATGCCGCCGTCGATCTCGATGATCGCGGAGGCTCCCCGGCGCTCGATCTCCGCACGCAGTTCGGCCACGCGGTCGATCGACTCATAGATGAATTTCTGCCCGCCGAAGCCCGCGAACACCGACATCACCAGGAAGTAATCGGCCTTGCCGATATACGGGAAGAGCTTGGAGACGGGAACGTCGGGATTGATGGCCACGCCGGCCTTCATCCCCAAGTCCTGGATCGCCCGGATGTAGCGGGCGGTATTGCGCCCGGCGGCCTCCCAGTGGAAAGAGCACATCTGGACACCGTCCTTCGCAACCTTCTCGAACCAACGCTCCGGATGCACCACCATCAGGTGGACGTCCATCGGAGCCGTCGCAATCTTGGCGATGTGGTCGATGACGGAAAAGCCGAACGAAATATTGGGGACGAGCGTGCCGTCCATCACATCGAGATGGATGACATCGCCGCAGCGGTTGACGAGCTGGATATCCTTCTCGAGATGGAGAAAATCCGCCGCCAAGATGGAAGGGGCAATCTGAAACATGGTGTATGCTGGGTTAATTGTATTATCAGGCAGTCGGCACGAGCATCGCCTCGATGTCCGTGACGTACTTCTTGAACACCTTGTCCGTGGCCATCAGGTCGCTGACGGTCGTGCAGGCGTGGAGGACCGTAGCGTGGTCCTTGCCCCCGATCTCCTGGCCGATGGTGGCCAGCGAACAATTGGAGATCAGGTTGCGGCTCAGGTACATCGCGATCTGGCGGGCCTGGACGATCTGGCGCTTGCGGGACTTGGAAAGCATGTCCTCGCGGCTGATGTTGAAATACTCGCAGACCGAGCGCTGTACCTTGGCGATGTCGATGTCGGACTTCTCCTCGCCGATCAGGTTGTCCGTGATCGAGGCGGCCAGCTCCATCATCGAGCGATTGCGCTCCACGGAAGCATGTGCGATCAGGGAGATCAGCGCACCCTCGAGCTCCCGGAAATTGGTCTTGATGCGGGTGGCGAGGAAGTCCAGTACATCCTGCGGGATCTCGACCCCTTCGCGCTCGGCGCGGGAGCGGAGCATCTGCACACGGGTCTTGTAGTCGGGATGCAGGAGTTGTGCGGATACGCCCCATTTGAAGCGGGACAACAGGCGCTCCTCGAAATTCTCCAGGTCCGCCGGAGAGCGGTCGGAGGTGAAGATGAGCTGCTTGCCGCTCTGGTGCATGTAGTTGAAAATGTTGAAGATGGCGTTCTGGCAGCCGGGACCCATCAAGTCCTGGATGTCATCCACGATCAACACGTCCAATTTCATATAGTACGCCATGAAATCCGTCAGCTTGTTGAGCACGGACACGGCGTGCGAATAAGTCGTCTTGAATTCGTTGCCGGTCACATAGAGCACGACCCGCTCGGGGAATTTCTCCTTGATGGCGAGGCCGATGGCCTGGGCCAGGTGCGTCTTGCCGAGACCGGGGCCGCCGAAGATGAAGAGCGGATTGAAAACACTCTTGCCCGGAGCATTGGACACGTTCATCCCGAAAGTCACGCCCATCTTGTTGCACTCCCCTTCCACCAGGTTGGCGAAGCAGTAGGCCGGGTTGAGCCGTGGATCGATCTGGACCTTGTGCAGGCCGGGGAAGACGAACGGGCTGGGATTGGACGAGGGTTGGGTGTTGACCGTCACCTGGGGATTGACCGGGGCGGGAACGCGCTGGCCTGCCAGACGCATCGCGGGCTGCCCCTGGACCGGACGGACCTTGTAGCCCAGCTGGGCATCCTCGCCGATGACGCGGCGGAGCGTCAGGCGCAGGATATCCAGGAAAGCGGACTCGAGATACTCCTGGAAGAAGAGGGACGGGACCTCGAGGGTCAATTTGGAATCCACGAAAGAGACGGCACGCACCGGCTGGAACCACACCTTGAATTGCTGTGGCTCCACGATCTGGGAAATGATCTGCAGGCAGTCATTCCAAATCCTGATATGCATCTCTTGCTGGTCCATATGATTGGTCAAAAAAAGCGACCGGGGCTTGAGCTCGAATCGCAGTGCAAAGATGGAGGAAAAAAAATTGAAAAAAACTTTTTTTTAATATTGCATTTTAACTTTTTTTGACTTAAATCTTGGATAAATGGGGTGCTCGCTATTTGTTTTTTATATAAATGATTTTCAGCACCTTACAAAGGTTAGGAAATAGCAACTTCCACAAAAATACGATATTTAGATATTTAGAATTTTTCTAAATAAGAAATTAAGCGTTTTCCTTGTGTGCAATCGCTTCCAGGGCCGAAAAACACGAATTCCTCCCTATTATTTACTTGATCATGGTGATGGTATCACCCTCAATCCGGACCAAAAATGCGTCGGGATATTTTTTGCGGATCGCGCTCAAATGCTTGCGTGCTCCGGCGGCGGAATCGCTGACCCCGATGCAGTATTTATTCAGCGTCCCGGTCCTGATGACCCGGGGCGTGTAGCCCATGAATTCGCGGGATTTGGGGTCCATCTCTTTCTTCACGGCAAAGATCTGGACGGCATAGACGGTCTTCGCGTCCGCGGGCGCAGCCTGCGGTGCGGGATCGGTCTGCACGGCGGGCGGCGGAACCGGCTTCTCCCCCGTCGGGGCCGGAACGTCCACCGAACCGTCATATATCTCCTTGTATTCCTTGAAGGCCTGGAAGACGCGCTCCGCCAGCTTTTCCCGGTCGGACTTCTGCTTCAAGGCCGCAAGGTCATTGTCGTTGGAAATGAACCCGAGTTCAAGCAGTACCGCCGGCATCGCCGTGCGCCAGAGAACGAGGAAGGGGTCCTGGGACACGCCGCGGTCCGTCTTGATCGGCCCGCCCTTGAGATGCTTCTGGGCGAGCTGGGCGAAACGGATGCTCTGCTCGAGATTGGCGTTCTGCATCAGGTTCATGAAAATATAGGACTCGGGGTCGTTGGGATCGAACCCGCCGTAGGTGGTGGTATAGTCGTCTTCGAGCAGGATGACGGAATTCTCCCGGCGGACGATCTCCATATTGCCGGCGTACAGGTCCCGGTTCTTGTTGCTGGACTGCCCCAGTACGTGGACGGAGAAACCGTTGGGCGAGGTCCTGCCGATGGAGTTGATATGAATGGAAATGAAGAGGTTGGCCTCGGCCTTGTTGGCGATGTCGGCGCGGCCGTCGAGCGTCACGTAGCGGTCGTCACTGCGCGTCAGGATGACCTTGACGTCCGGATAGGCGGCGCGGATTTTGTCTGCGAGAATCTTGGAGATATCCAGTACGAAGGTCTTCTCGTAATACTTCTTGTCCCGGCTGACTGCACCGGAGTCCTTGCCGCCGTGCCCGGGATCGATCACGACCGTGGACAGCCGCAGGTTGTCCGCCGCGGCAAAGGCCATGCATAAGAGCGTGGCAAGGATTATGCAAATTGTGCGTTTCAAAAATATGTAGTACTTTTGTAGATTAATGCAAATATAGGAAAAAACCTCCATTTGAGGAAAAAGGCGCTCATATTTTCTTGCGGATTGCTGTTGCTGCTGACGCTTCTGGCGCCGGATGCGGCGGCACAGATCCGGCGCAACCGCCGCGGCGGTACGGTCTACGGCCAGCGCGTGGAGAAGGCCGTCGTGCTCCCGGATTCGCTCGAACTGGCCAGGCGCGACTCCCTGCGGCAGGTCGATTCCCTGCACCGCGAGGATTCCATCGCCCTGCTTGGCAAGAGTTCGCTGGAACTGCCGGCATTCTCGAATGCTGCGGATTCGATGATCAGCGACTTCTCGAACGGACGGCAGTTGATTTATTACTACGGCCCCACGAGCGTCAAATACCAGGATATCGAACTGACGGCCAACTATATGGAGTACGACCTCAAGAGCGGGGTCGTCTTTGCACGCGGCGTGTATGACTCCCTGAACGCCGAGTGGCTCGGGCGGCCGGTGCTGAAGCAGGGACCCCAGACCTACAATATGGAAGAGGTCCGCTATAATTTCAACTCCCGCAAGGCCCGCATCACGAATATGATCACCACCGAGGACGAGGGAATCCTGCACGGTCGTGACATCAAGATGATGGAAGACCATTCCATCAACCTCTCGGGCGGCCAGTATACCGTCTGCGACGCCGATCATCCGCATTACTACATCGACATGTCCGTGGGCAAGGTAATCAGCAAGACCAAGACGACCGTCTTCGGCCCAGCCCACCTGGTGATCGAGGATGTCCACATTCCCTTCATCGGCATTCCCTTCGGATTCATTCCCAAGCGTCCCCAGCGGGCCACCGGCCTGCTGATGCCGACCTTCGGCGAAGAGGAGGCCCGCGGCTTCTATATGCGCGACCTGGGTATGTATTTCGTTTTCGGAGACCACATCGACCTTTCCCTGACCGGTAGCTATTTCACCCTGGGTTCCTGGAGCGTGGATCTCAACTCCCGCTACCGGGTCAACTACAAGTTCAACGGCAACCTGTCGTTCAACTTCTCCCACGACCAGACCGGCGAGAAAGGTACGCCGGAGTTCTTCTCGACGCAGAACTTCGGCCTGCGCTGGTCGCACACGCAGGACTCCAAGGCCCATCCCGGGACCACTTTCAGCGCCTCGGTCAACTTCCAGAGCCCGTCCAACAGCCGCTATAACTCCCGCTCCATCAACGAGGCCATCCAGAACCAGATCTCCTCGTCCGTCTCCTGGTCGCGCAACTGGAACGGCCGTTTCAACCTCAGTATCAACGCCCTGCACAGCCAGAGTTCACGGGACTCCTCCTATACCTTCACCCTGCCCAACGTCACCTTCTCGATGAGTACGATCTATCCCTTCAAGCAGAAGAACCGCGTGGGCAAGGAGCGTTTCTACGAGCGCATCTCGATCGGCTACAGCACCGCCCTGCAGAACAAGGTCTCGTTCAAGGCCTCCGAGTTCGCGATGGACCGCTCGATGCTGGATCGTTTCCAGAACGGAATGTCGCACAACTTCAGCATCGGCCTGCCGAACTTCCAACTCCTCAAGTACATCAGTTTCGCCCCCTCGGTCTCCTATTCGCAGAACTGGTTTTTCCGCAAGACGGACTATGTCTACAATCCCGAGACCGACCAGGTTGAGAAGCAGGTGGGCGGGCAGTTCAGTTCCTTCGGCATCGCACAGAATTATGCGGCGTCAGCCTCGCTGAGCACCCGGCTCTATGGCATGTTCAACTTCGGCAAGCACCACCGCATCCAGGCAATCCGCCACGTGGTGTCGCCCTCGGTCTCCCTCTCCTGGAGCCCCGAGAAAGGCACTTATGCCAATGGCTACCGCACCCTTACCTACACGAACGCCGCCGGAGAGACGAAGACCTACGACTACAATGTCTACGAGGGCCAGCTGGGCTCTTATCCCGGCCGCGGGCAATCCGCGACGGCCTCGTTCTCCATCGGCAACAACCTGGAAGCCAAGGTGCGGGATTTTGCCGACACCACCGGCACCGGCACCAAGAAGGTCAAACTGATCGACCAGCTGACCCTGAACAGCGGCTACAACTTCCTGGCGGACTCGCTCAAGCTGAGCACCATCTCGATGTCGATGTCCACCACCTTGTTCGGCAAGGTCACCATCAGCGCGTCCGCCGGCTTCGACCCCTATGCGATCGGCCCGGAAAACCGGCGCTACAACCACTTCGCCATCACCCGCGGACAGGGGCTCGCCCGGCTGACCAGCCTGAGCGCCTCCGCATCCTATTCCATCACGGGCAAGGGCAGTATGAACGGCTACGACGGCACCGGCAGCGACGGACGCGGCAGCCAGGGTCCGGGCAGTTACTATCAGCGTATCTATTATCATCCCGTCACGGGAGAATACATCCCCGGAGGTTGGCTGTACTACACCAATCCGGATGCGCCCTGGTCGCTGAGTTTCAGCGGCAGCTTCAGCCTGAACCGAATCTACACCTATAACAAAGAAACCTCCCGCTTGGACCATCAGAATAACATCATGGCCACGATCAACGCCAACGGCAACATCAGGTTGACGCCCAAGATGTCTATCAATATGTCCACCGGCTACGACATCAAGGCCATGCAGCTCACGACCACGAGCCTGAGCGCCACCTACGATCTGCACTGCTTCAATATCTCCGTCTCCTGGATTCCGACCGGCAAATGGAAGTCCTACAGCTTCCGCATCGCAGCCAACGCATCCGCCCTTGCGGACCTGCTCAGATTCAAGAAGAGCGACAGTTATTGGGATAATTAATAAATTATTCCTATCTTTGCATATCAAACCTTCCGGCATTCGTCGGATTTAATATTTCCTTATGACACACACACTGTTCGAGCTCAGCGAAATGAACAGAGAGCAGCTCGAGACCATAGCCAACGATTTGAATATCAAGGGCATCAAGAAACTGAACAACGAAAACCTCGCATACACCATCCTGGATGCGCAGGCCCGCGTCGAATCCGTCAAACCCACTCCCGCCCCGGAGAAACCCAAAGCGCGCCGCGGCCGTCCGCCGAAGGACAAGGGTGCAGAAGCCGCTACCGAAGCCCCTGCACCGGCCCCCGAAAAGGCAGCAGCGGCGGAAAAACCCAAGAAACGCACCAGCGCCAAGAAGCAGGCGGATGCTCCCAAGACTGAGCAGCCCGCAGCAGAGACCCCTGCTCTCAAGGCTCCTGAAGCCCCAGCCGCCGAGGCACCCGCTCCCAAGAAGCGGGGCCGCAAGCCTGCTGCCAAGAAGGCCGAGGAGACGCCCGCTCCCGTCGAGAAGACCGAGGCGGCACCCGCCGCGCAGCCTGCGACAGAGGCCTCCGCGCCCAAGGCTCCCGAAACCCCGAAGCAGGGTCCCAGGGCTCCGGAAGCTCCGAAGCCCCAGGAGGCGCCCAAGCAGCCGCAGGGCGGACAACTCCAGCAAGCGGGCAAACAGAACGGCCAGAATCCCCAGCAACAGGGCAAAGACCAGCGTCAGCGCTTCCAGAATCCCCAGCAGAATTTCCGTCCCCGCGTTCCGGAGTTCGAGGGCACGGTCGAAGCGACCGGTGTCCTGGAGATCATGCCGGACGGTTACGGCTTCCTCCGCTCCTCCGACTACAATTATCTCAACTCCCCGGATGACATCTACGTCTCCCAGCAGCAGATCAAGTACAACGCCCTCAAGAGCGGTGACACCGTGACCGGCGAGATCCGTCCCCCGCGTGAGGGTGACAAGTATTTCCCGCTGGTTCGGATCAGTTCCGTCAACGGACGCAGCATCGAATTCATCCGCGACCGGGTACCTTTCGACTTCCTCACTCCCCTCTTCCCGAACGAGAAATTCAACCTGACCGGCGGCGCCTCCAACAAGGACATCAGCTGCCGCATCGTGGATATGTTCGCGCCGATCGGCAAGGGCCAGCGTATGCTGATCGTCTCTCCGCCCAAAGCCGGTAAGACCCTCCTGCTGAAGAGCATCGCCAACGCCATCGCGGACAACCATCCGGAAGTCTATGAGATCGTGCTGCTCGTGGACGAGCGCCCGGAGGAGGTCACCGACATGCAACGCTCTGTCAAAGCGGAAGTCGTGGCATCGACCTTCGACGAGCCCGCCGAAAAGCACGTCAAGGTGGCCAATATGGTGATCGAGAAAGCCCGCCGGCTGGTCGAATGCGGCCACGACGTGGTGATCCTGCTCGACTCCATCACCCGCCTCGCACGGGCCTATAACACCGTCCAGCCGGCTTCCGGCAAGGTCCTGACCGGCGGCGTGGACGCCAATGCCCTCCAGAAGCCCAAGCGCTTCTTCGGCGCGGCCCGCAACATAGAAGGCGGCGGCTCGCTGACCATCCTCGCCACGGCCCTGACCGAGACCGGTTCCAAGATGGACGAAGTCATCTTCGAGGAATTCAAGGGCACCGGCAACAGCGAAATCCAGCTCGACCGCACGCTTGCCAACCGGCGCATCTTCCCGGCCGTCAACCTCGTGCTCTCCGGTACCCGCCGCGACGACCTGCTCTACCGGGCGGACCAGAGCCAGCGCATCTGGATCCTGCGCAAGCTGCTCGCGGACATGAACCCCACCGAGGCGATGAACTTCATGCTCCAGCTGATGGACGAATACCGGACCAACCAGGATCTCCTGGACAATATGTCCAAGGTCACACCCCGGGAAGCCAAGTATTACGATAACTACTAGCGCAGTTATCGTAATACCCCATTCATTGGGGAGCGGACTCCCCAAACCCCTCCGGTCGCTTCGCTCCGAAGTCCCTCCGAAGGCAGACAGAACCCCCCTGAAACGCTTTTCCCGACAGGGTTCTTTTTAGCGTTTCAGGGGGGTTGCTGTATGCCTGAGGACAGCTACTTCGTCCCGAAAATGCGATCTCCTGCATCTCCCAGACCCGGGACGATGTAGGCATCTTCATTGAGGTGGTCGTCCACGGCGGCCACGAAAATCGGGACGTCGGGATGATTCACCTGGACCCGGTTGATGCCTTCCGGCGCCGCCACCAGGCACATCAGGCGGATGTTGGTGCAGCCGCGCGCCTTGAGCATCGACAGGGCGTCGCAGGCGCTGCCGCCTGTCGCGAGCATCGGGTCGGTGACGATCACCATGCGACTCTGGATATCTTCGGGCAGCTTGCAGTAATACACCACGGGTTCGTGGGTCTGCTCGTTGCGGTAGAGGCCGATATGGCCCACCTTGGCCACGGGCACGAGGGTGTGGAGGCCTTCCACCATACCCATGCCGGCCCGAAGGATCGGGACGATGGCCAGTTTGCGGCCGGACACTTTCTTGGCCGACATCTTGCAGATCGGGGTCTCGATCTCGACATCCTCCAGGGGAATGTCACGGGTGATTTCGTAACCCATCAGCAGGGAAATCTCTTCAAGGAGCTGGCGGAAATCCTTGGATCCCGTCTCTTTGTCCCGCATGATCGTCAGCTTGTGCTGGATCATCGGGTGATCGATAATGTGGACTTGACTCATAGTAATATTCGGTTCATTTATTTCTTGCATACCGCATTCCCGACCAGGAAGCAGATGGCGGCCACCACCATGCCGTTGATGGACGGAATGCCCCATTTCACGAGATTCGCGACGACCGCACCCAGCACGACACCCAGGATGGCGAACCAGTTGACCTTAACCTCGGGCATCGTATCGTCGAGATAGCGCTTCCGATTCGTGAAGTAGCTGAGTATCAGAATGATGCCGACAGGCGGCAGGGTGCAGTTCAGCACGTTGAGCCAGTCGCAGAAGTTCCAGTAGAGCCACACGGCCGCCAGGGTGCCGATGATGCCGGAGATCAGCACCATCGTCTTCTTGGAGAGGCCCGTAATATTCGAAAGACCCAGACCGCAGGAATAAAGCGCATTGTCATTGGTGGTCCAGATATTCAGGCCCAGCACCAGAATCGCGAAATAGAAGAGATTGAGGTTGAGCATCACCTCGAAGATGTCATTGCCGCCCGCATAGATGCTGGACACGGCACCGAACATGAACATCAGGCTGTTGCCGATAAAGAAGGCGACCACGGTCACCCACAGGCCCACCTTCGCGTTCTTGGCGAAGCGGGTGAAATTGGGTGTGGCCGTACCTCCCGACACGAAACTGCCCACCACCAGTCCTGCGCCGGCAATCACCGAAAGGTCTTTCGTGCCGCGGGAGAACTGCTCGATCAGGCCGACGTCGCCGCGCTTGACGGCCAGGATCATCGCTACCGTGCCCAGGATGGCCACGAGCGGCACGGCAATGTAACTGATCACCGTCAGGCTCTTGATGCCGAAATAAGCGCTCGCCGTCATCAGCACGCCGGCGATGGCCACGAGCACATAGCCCATCGCGGGCATGTGGTCCGGGGTGACTTCCAGACCCATGATCTCCTTGGCCACGGGGATGGCGAACATCGCCAAACCCACGCCGAACCAGCCCATCTGCGTAAAACTGATCATGGCGCTGGGTAGCCAGCTGCCCTTGGTGCCGAAACTCCGGCGGGCCAGCATATCCAGGGTAAGGCCGCTTTCTGCACCGATATATCCGAGCGCGCCGGTGTAGGCGCCCAGGATGACGCCGCCCAGCAGCATGGCCAGGATGAATCCCTTGAAATCCAGCCCGGCGGCCATCTGCTGGCCCACCCACATGCTGGCGGAGAAGAAGGTAAAACCGAGCATGATCATGAACATGCTCAGATTGCTCTTGCGGCCGGTCTGCGCAACCTTGCCGGTGGTGTAGTCGTAATCGACCTTTGACTTGGTGGTACTCATCGTCATCTATATTATTGAATATACTTTCCGAGCGAGGCGTGTATCTCGCGGATACGGCGCCGGCAGATATCCTCGAGCGTGCGGGATTCGAGCAGGTCCAGGTAGTGCATCTCGAGGTCGTAGAGTTTGTGCAGTTCCAGCTCGCCGTAGCCATTGACGCGCTTCCAGTCTTCATAGCTGATCGGACGCCTGTAGCCGATCTTCTCGGCCACGAAAGCCGGGAAATCCACCTCGGGTGCACGGGCGAGCAGCCGCTCCCAATACTCCATCACCTCCTCATAGTGGGCCGGTATCTCATAGCGCCGCGCTCCCCCGTCGTAGATGATGCATTTCTCGAAGAGAGCATCCTCCAGGAAGCTCAGTACATAGTGCCGGAACTCCGGGGATACGATGCCGTCCCGCCAGCCGAAGTCGATATCGGGAATATTGATGCCGGTCACGCCCTTGTCCTCGTAGACCGAGAAAATCCCCTCGTAGAAGATGCAGCAGAAACCCTCGAAGTCCGGGAACAACGTGCGGATGGAGTCCGTGAAACGCTCCATCAAAGGGATGGCCTTGGTGCCGCCCACGGTAAAAAATATGATCTTCCGCAGGCTGCCGCCCCGGCGGCGGAAACGGTCCACGACCTGCGAAAGGCAGAGCCGCAGGGTGTCGCCGCTGGCGATGATGTCGCCGATCATCAAGGTGATATCCTTGGCAATGTGGAGCTTCTCGTATTTTATGTCCAGGCCGGTGATCACCCCGTCCTCGATCTTGCGTTCGCAGGAGATGAAATTCATGTTCGGGACGCGGACTCCGGCCTTGTAGCAACACTCCTCCAGCGGATAGTTGAGCCCGCCGCGCAGGATGGTCAGGATATCGACCTCGTCCGCCAGGCCCTGGTCGTGGAAATACCGGAGGACGGCCGTCGTGGCAGGCATCATCGAGAGGTAGGACTCATAGCCGACGACTTCCGGGGACGCCATCAGATGCCGGGTTCCTTCCCCGCTTACGACGAAATATTGATTCTTCAGCCCTTCGGCATGCAAAGCATAGAGACAAGAACTGTTCTGCCTATTGAGCAGCTGCAGGTAAGCCCCCGATGGAAGATAAGACATTGAAAAATCCTTTTGGTCCAGTCGGGATACAAAGATATAAAATAATTGCTAAATTTGTAAGAGAAAGAAGCCAAACTCCGACGATGCTGAAAATCTTTTGCAAGAACACCGGTACCTTCCAGGAATTCCAGGAAGGTACCACCCTGCTGGAAATGCTTCCGGCATTCGATTTCGAACGGCCCTACGACATTCTCTCCGCCAAGGTGAACAATGTTTCCGAGGGCCTCAAATTCCGGGTGTTCAACAACCGCGACGTCGAGTTCCTCGACTATCGCTCATACAACGGGCGCAACGTCTACTGCCGTTCGCTGAGTTTCCTGCTCTGCAAGGCCGTGCGCGACTTGTATCCGGATTTCCGCGTCGTACTGCGCCGGCCCATTTCCAAAGGCTACTACTGCAATGTGGACAAACCCGACGGGAGCGAGGTCACGGAGGAAGAGACCGCTGCCATCCGCGACCGGATGACCGAGCTCGTGCAGCGCGACATCCCCTTCCGCCGCCACGAAGTCCAGATCTCCGAGGCCATCCGGATCTTCCGCCGGCTCGGCCTGGACGACAAAGTCAAGCTCCTGCGCACCTGCGGGGATGTGTACATTACCTACTACACCCTGCAGGACACCGCAGATTATTTCTATGACGCCCTCGTGCCCAGCACCGGCCTGCTCAAGGTCTGGGCCCTGTCCACCTACCGCGGCGGGATGCTCCTGCGTGTCCCCGACCGCCACACGCCGGACGAACTCGCCCCATTCCTGGAACAGCCCAAGACCTTCGACGTCTTCTCCGAAGCACTCCGGTGGAACCGCATCATGGACCTCGACAATGTCGGCGACGTCAACTATGCCTGCCAGAGCGGCAAGGCCTCCGACCTTATCCAGGTGGCCGAAGCGCTCCAGGAGAAGAAGATCGTCCAGATCGCGGAGGAGATTGACCGACGGCACCAGCTGCCCGACCCCGTGCGGATGGTGCTCATCACCGGTCCTACCAGCAGCGGCAAGAGCACTTTCTGCAAGCGGCTCAGCGTCCAGCTCAAGGCCTGCGGCCTGCATCCCGTTTCCTTCTCCACCGACGACTATTTCGTCAATCGCGTGGACACCCCGAAGTTCCCTGACGGCTCCTATGATTTCGACAATTTCGAGACCGTCGACCACGACTACCTGCAAGAGGACGTGCTTCAACTTTTAGCTGGAGAAGAAGTTGAGGTGCCTGAGTATAACTTTGTGACTGGCAAGCGGGAATTCAACGGTAAGAAGCTTCAGCTCGACGATCGTTCCATCTTGTTGATCGAGGGCATCCACGCCCTCAATCCGCAGCTGACCGACCTCGTGCCCGAGGCTTCCAAGTTCCGCATTTTCATCAACACCATCACGAGCCTCTCGCTGGACGACCACAACTGCATCCCCACCAGCGACAACCGTCTGCTGCGCCGTATCGTGCGCGACTACAACAAGGGCGCTTTCACGGCCCGCGAGACAATCGCCAACTGGCCCAATGTCCGCCGGGCGGAGGTCAAGTGGATTTACCCCTACCAGGAGTCGGCCGACGTGCTATTCAACTCCGCCTACCTGCTGGAGTTCGCGGTGCTCCGCACCCACGCCGAGCGCATCCTCGCCACTGTCCCGAAGAACTGTCCCGAATACAGTGAGGCGCACCGCCTGCTGCATTTCCTGCACTATTTCGTGCCGGTATCGGACAAGGAACTTCCGCCCACCTCACTAATCCGGAGTTTCATCGGATAAAGAAAGGCGCCTGCTCGATTGCAGGCGCCTTTTCGTACTCAGCTACGTTGTCGCCGAGTCTCAGGGAAGCAACTCTAGCGGAGCTTCTTGTAGCCGTAGCGGGAAGTCTCGCCGAGTTCGATCTCGATCTTCATCAGACGGTTGTACTTGGCGATACGGTCGGTGCGGCTCAGGGAACCGGTCTTGATCTGGCCGCTGTTGGTCGCGACGGCGATGTCGGCGATCGTGGTGTCCTCGGTCTCGCCGGAGCGATGGGAGGTCACGGTCGTGTAGCCGTGGCGGTGAGCCATTTCAATTGCATCAAGGGTTTCGGTGAGGGAACCGATCTGATTGACCTTGATGAGGATAGAGTTGCCGGCACCCATCTCGATACCCTTCTGGAGGTACTTCACGTTGGTGACGAACAGGTCGTCGCCGACGAGCTGGCAGCGGCCGCCGATGGCAGCGGTGAGCTTCACCCAACCTTCCCAGTCTTCCTCGCTGAGGCCGTCCTCGATGGAGTCGATCGGGTACTTGGTGATGAGCTCCTCGAGGTAAGCGATCTGCTCCTCGGAGGTGAGCTTCTTGCCGTTGGGATCCTTCTTCTTGCCACCCTTGAGCTGCTTGTAGTCATAGTAGAAGGTGTCACCCTCCTTGAAGCAGAACTCGGAAGCGGCGCAGTCCATCGCGATGGTCACGTCCTTGCCGGGCACATAGCCGGCGTCGGAAATGGCCTTCATGATGCAGTCGAGCGCGTCGTCGATACCGTCGAGCTTCGGGGCGAAACCACCCTCGTCGCCGACAGCGGTGCTCAGGCCGCGGGCCTTGAGAACCTTCTGCAGGGCGTGGAACACCTCTGCGCCGATGCGGACGGCCTCAGCCTCATTGGCAGCGCCGACCGGACGGATCATGAACTCCTGGAAAGCGATCGGGGCGTCGGAGTGAGCACCGCCGTTGATGATGTTCATCATCGGAACCGGGAGGACATAGGTGTTGGTACCGCCGATGTAGCGGTAAAGCGGGATCTGCAGCTCGGCAGCGGCAGCCTTGGCGACGGCCAGGGACACGCCGAGGATGGCATTGGCGCCGAGATTGCTCTTGGTGGGCGTGCCGTCAAGCTCGATCATCTTCTTGTCGATGGCGCGCTGCTCGGAGGCGTCCATGCCGACGATAGCCGGAGCGATGATCTCGTTGATGTTCTTGGCAGCCTTGAGGACACCCTTGCCGCCGTAGCGCTTGGGATCACCGTCACGAAGCTCGAGGGCTTCGTTCTCGCCGGTGGATGCTCCGGAAGGAACGGCGGCGGTGCCGACAAAACCGGAATCAAGGATAACTTCTGCTTCGATGGTGGGGTTGCCTCTGGAATCGAGGATCTCGCGACCGGTAACTGAAACGATTTGCATAATCAGATATAAATTAAAAAGTTGATATTTCGCTATATTAAGCGGCGCAAATTTAGCAAATTTGCCGTTAATTATCAAGTCTTGGTGGCTTTTCTCTTTTTTTGTATATTCGCCCTGCTATGACAAATTACGACGATACCATTTGCGCTCCGGCGACCGCCGCCGGCACCGGAGCCATCTCCATCATACGCCTCAGCGGGCCCCGTTCGCTGGCTATCATCGACCGGATCGTGAGCTTCCGCAACGGGAGCGCCGCGGAGGCTCCCGGCTATACCCTCAAACGCGGAGACGCATCCGGCCTGGACGAAGTCCTGGTGGCGGTTTTCCGCGCCCCGCATTCCTATACCGGAGAGGACGCGGCCGAAATCTACTGCCACGCATCTTCTTATATTGTCTCCACGCTGTTGGACCGTCTGGTCGAGGCAGGTTGCCGGCTCGCGGAGGGCGGTGAATTCACCCGCCGCGCCTTCGTCAACGGCCGGATGGACCTCGCCCAGGCCGAAGCGGTCGCGGACGTGATCGCATCCACCTATGAAGCTCAGCACCGCGTGGCCCTGAATCAGTTGCGCGGCGGCTATTCCGCCGAACTCCGCGGCATACGCGACCAGTTGCTCGAATTGAGTTCCCTGCTGGAGCTGGAGCTCGATTTCGCCGAGGAGGACGTCGAATTCGCGGACCGCTCCCGCCTGCGAGAACTGTTGGATTCGACCTGCTCGCATTGTCGGCAGCTCGCCGATTCCTTCCGCGTCGGCAACGCCGTCCGCTGCGGCGTGAGCACGGCCATTGTCGGGGCGCCCAACAGCGGCAAGAGCACCCTGCTCAATGCCCTGCTCCGAGACGACCGGGCCATCGTCTCCGACATCCCGGGTACCACCCGCGACACCGTCGAAGAAACCTTCGTGCTCGACGGTGTGCTTTTCCGTTTTATCGACACGGCCGGAATCCGGGCGGCCGCCGACGAAGTGGAGCGGCTCGGCATCGAGCGGACCTTCCGCAAGATCGAGCAGGCCGAAATCGTGGTCGGCGTCTTGGATCTCTCCCGCCCCGAGGCGGAAATGCTTGCTGACGCAAGGGCCATTGTCGAGAAGGTTGATTTGCAGATGCAGAAACTGCTGATCGTAGGTAACAAGTGCGATCTGCAGGGGGTTAACAAAAATGTTAAGGCGTTAAACGATTTTGTTTTATCGCTTAATTCAGAACAAGATAAACTCGATTATCTGGTGATCTCCGCAAAATCTGGTTCCGGGCTTGATTCCTTGCGTTCCTCCCTCGTTTCTCACGCCGGAATCGCCTCCGCGACGGGCACTCTGGTCACCAACGCCCGCCACGCCCAGGCCCTCCGGCGCGCCGCCGTGTCCCTCCGCACCGTCAGCGACAGCCTGGACCAGGGCCTCCCCACCGACCTCCTTGCCGAAGACCTCCGCGCCGCCCTCGCCGAACTCGGCACCATCACCGGCACCATCACCACCGACGAAATCCTCGGCGAAATCTTCAGCCGGTTCTGCATCGGAAAATAAATTGTCCAATTTGGCGTTATCGTTTTCCAAACTTTAAGCTTGTAATTCACTAAAAATCAATGTTGTACAAAGATATTGATTTTTGGTAAAGTTTGTTGTTTTTTGGAAATTTTTGGCTATATTTGAACCACATTTGAACCACGCGTGGTTCAAGGTTTGAGACCTCTTACGCCAAAGTAGAGGATTTTACATAGATTTACATAGATTTACAAACTTGACCCCAATCACTGGGCATTTTGGCGTAATGAAGGTTTCCAATGTTGTTTTAGAGTGATTTGTTGTAAAAAGTATGTACCAAACAACAAGAATCTGTAAATACTGTGGGTCGACGTTTGAGCCTGAGTTTGGCCGTCAAGTTTTCTGCTGTACCAGGTGCCGTGAGATGTATTATCAGCAGGAGAAACGGATGAAAAGAAAGGCCAAGAGCGCTGATATAGACATCGAGGATGTTCGAGAGGCTCTGGGCCATAAGGAGTTCCTTTCTATCTCCGAGGCTGCTCTCTATATGAGGGTAAGTCGTCCTACTGTTTATGCCAGAATCAGAAATGGCGAAATCATTCCTTTGAGAGTCGCCTCCCGGACGATTCGTATACCTGTTTCACAGTTGCAAGAAAACAGTTCTCTCCTCCCCCAGCCCTCTAATGGTGATTTCTCAGTGCTCATTTCCAAGAAAGACGCTCTTAAGAAGTTTGACATCTCTGAGGCGTGGCTGTATAAGAAACTCAAAGAAGAAGGAATTCGTCCTCGTATCATTAAAGGACAATCTTTCCTTCCTCGACGAGACATGGAGAGACTGTTCAAGCCGAAACCCGTTTTCAATCCGGAGGAATGGATCAATGCCGACGATCTCATTAAGGACGAAGGCCTCACCCGGAAGTACATCTCCGATTTCGCTCGTCGTAAGGGTGTCCCCTGTAGGCGTGAGGGACATACTCTCCTTCTAGCAAAGAAAGAATGGAATATCGCCCATCTGGTCAAGGGAGATATTACTTCTAACTATTATACTGTGGATCAAGCTAGAGCGCGGTATCACCTTTCTCAGAAGACATTCTATGACAAGGTGAAAGCGGCCGGAGTCGTAGGTATTCGACAGGTTCGTACTGTTTATTATCCCATCGCAGAGTTGGATCGGTTATTCAAGGACAAGACTCCAAAGATCCCGGTCGAGATTCGAATGAATTATATGAGAAGCTGTGATGCTTTGAAGAAATATCACATAGGTCAGAAACGCTTCAGTGATGAAACCCGGGCCGCTGGTGTGACCAAGGTCAGGACTGAAGGTAACTATGTCTGGTATAAGAAGTCGGAACTCGATGCACTTTTTAATAAGATAAACGATGGGAGCAATTAAAGTTAAACTCAGGCAGCGATTACTGCCCAGCGGTAAGATAACCCTTTATCTGGATTTCTATCCGCCGTTTCGAGATCCGGTCACACAAAAGAATGTCCGGCACGAATACCTTGGTATCTATCTCGTGAACAACCCCAAGTTCGACATCGACAAGGAGGCTAACAAAGAGAAGATCTTCCAAGCGGAAGCCCTACGTTCCGAACGGGAACTAGCATTGATTAGGGGACAGTTCTCATTCTTGGATAAAGCCAAGAAGAAGATGGACTTCCTTGCGTACTTCAGATCCAAATTTGAAACGAAGGATCAGAAGTGGATTCGCGTATATGACCATTTCAGTAACTACTGTGGTGGTCAGTGCTTAATGGAGGACATAACTGTCCCCTTCTGTGAAGGATTCAGAGAGTACCTGTTAAGTGCCAAGAAACTCAAGAATGAGAATCAAAACCTGTCGCAGAACTCAGCATCTGGCTACTGGTCGACTTTTCGTGGTTTTCTCAAGCTAGCTTATCACGAGCGGCTCCTTGAGGAAAATGTCAATGATTACCTTGAACCCATAGAGCCAGTCAAAGGGCGCAGAGAATACCTTACTATAGAAGAAGTTCGTCAGTTGGCTGCTACACCATGTAGCACTCCTGACCTCAAAAGAGCGTCTTTATTTAGCTGCCTTACTGGCTTGCGTATCAGTGATATACTTGCTCTTACTTGGAGCAATATTGTAAAAGCACAGGATGGAGGATGGTGCTTAAGGATCAAGACTGAAAAGACGGATACGGAAGCAACATTACCGATTAGTAAGGAGGCTTATGCTTTATGCGGAAAGCCTTCCTCCGATCCCAAGGAGAAAGTCTTCAAAGATCTGAAGCTATATTATACGCATGTTCCTCTCAAGGAGTGGGTCAAGGCAGCTGGAATAACAAAGCACATTACATTCCACTGTTTCCGTCACACCTTCGCTACACTTCAGGTAAGTGAAGGGACTGATATCTACACGGTCTCTCACCTTCTTACTCATGCCAATGTCGGTACCACCCAGATTTACGCTGATATCGTTGACAAGAGCAAGCGGAAAGCAGTCGAGAGAATTAAAATCGAGGTCAAACCGAAAAGGGCCAAGTCCAAAGGAAAAACTAAAGCTTAAACTAAAGTTATGAGAGTTCAGAACTTCTATAAATCGAAATCAGATTTCGGTGAATTGAAAGGAGCCAGGCAATTCCTTATTCCTATTCTCTCAAAGTTTTACCAATATGATACAGAGGATACTGACAGGCTAAAGGAAAACTCTCTTCCCCTGACTACCTTAATGAATTGTGTGGAAACTATCCTAGACACCCTGTACAATCAGGATTATCCAGAACTATCAGTCAATGAGATATGGGATAGCCTAAAACATGTTAGTGGAAAGCCGGATTCAGAGTCGCCTCAGATCCGGTTTTTTGATCTCACCTATGAGTATCATGTCAATCGGTGGTATGAGGCTACAATAATCTTTGGGGCTGCCTATTTCGTGATGGCGCTCGAACGACCGGAAATGAAAGACTGCCTTAATGCCATCAAGAACCGGGCTTCCTGCTGCGCAGACTCGATACCCTATTTCATCATTTTCGAGGAAGAGTATGAAAGCATCCATAAGCGGCTGCTGGAGCATCCTGAGCAATATAATTTGGGGAAGAAGGGTATCCGGGATTCAGTCCTAGAGAGTCGGGATGAGAAGATACTGATGAACAAGGCATCTTTTCTTCTGAACGCCCTGAGGACACAGCAGCCAGGAGCTCCCCCTGAGGTTCTTATCTATATCTATGAGAACGAACTCAGGAAGGAGGAACAGAAGGAAAGTCCCAATCCATATTATCTGGAGTTGTTGGAGTTGCAGCTCCGTGCCGAGCGTTCAAAGATTGACTTGGAGTCTAGGAAGATTCCAGAGGGTTATGTGAGCGTTGATGCCATCCTCGATGCTACGGAAAGCTATTTCAAGGATGACGCGGAAAGGATCTTGAATGCCTTGACATATGTCGTCGCACAAAACAATGGAACAGAGTTGGAGCGTATCGAGGCCAAGAAGAAAGCCCTGATGCAATTTTCTTCTTACCATAAATCCTTAGACTCAAAGATAGGGATGACCGCTGGACAGCAGGCTCTATTCTTCTACTACCTCTTCAATTCCCTCGGCTTGAATTTCCATAACTCAGATAAGGCAGCATGGGTGCGACTTATTCACAGTGTGACTGGCAAGAACCCGGACAACTTGAGGGACCGCTTGAATTTCAGGTTTGAGGATCTACAAACCAGGAAGGACCTTCGGTATGTTGCTGGATGTCTGAAAGAGCTCTTCCCCTCCATCTCTTCCCAGATAGACAGGGATAGTTCTTCTCAGTAGTAAATACAATTTTGGGTATCCTTTAGGGTCCCCAAGGCCTACCCAGGCTCATCTTTGGGCCAATATATTTGCGCCGTGATTCGTATGAATCACGGTTTCTTTTTAGCGGACGCTATGAAAGGAATCCATTCGGAAACAACGAAATATTATCGAGTTATGCCACAAGAAGAAAGGATTACCTTCGATCACATGCCTTCAATTCTTTCCTTCCTTGTCAAGGAAGTGCGTGAATTGAAAGCGCTAATTATGAAAGGGCAAGAAGAAGAGCCAGAAGATGTCTGGATGGATATCAATGCCCTCTGTGCCTATCATCCAAGCCATCCGACAAAGAAAACTGTCTATGACTGGGTAACACATAAACGCATCCCCTACCACAAGGATGGACACAGACTTCGCTTCCTTCGTTCTGAAATCGATGAATGGCTTATGCGAGGCTTCCATCAAACAGAATGCGAGACCTATGAGGACGCTATCGGCTACGTTAATAAAATCAGAGAAGGAAAAAAGAAATAGAATAGCATAATCATGGAGAAAAGAATAACCTTAGAGGAATTCCGCAAGTTATGGCCATCACTATTGATTAATGCAAGCGACGAATTCGACATCCCGCCAGAGGTCATCCGTGTCGGAGACTCTGTTATTGCAACATTGGGCAATTTCAGCGCATCAACCGGGAAAGGAAAGTCAAAGAAGACGTTCAACGTATCTGCAATAGTGGCTTCTGCCCTGACTGGCCGAAAGATTCTCAATTATGAGTCGAGTTTTCCTGAAGGAAAGCGAAAGATATTGTATTTCGATACAGAGCAGAGCAAGGGTCACTGTCTAAAGGTAGTTCGGAGGATAAACCGCCTCGCAGGGTTCCCTGAGAAGCAGAACTGCAAACTAATCAGGTTCGCGTGGTTGAGAGATCGCGGCACGCTGGAAAGACGTGATATCATTGAAGATGCGATGATTGACAATCCTGATGCTGGCCTGGTTATCATCGATGGACTACGTGATCTTATTTTTGATATCAATTCTTCAAATGAGGCGGCCGAAGTAATTGGCCTGCTGATGAGATGGACAAGCCAATATAATGTTCATATTCATACCGTGTTGCATCTGAATAAGGGTGATGATAATGTTCGAGGCCACATCGGTACTGAGCTTAACAATAAGGCTGAGACTATCCTTCAAGTAACCAGGAACGAACGGAATTATGAAATCACTGAGGTGAAGGCCACCATGATAAGGGACAAGGTTTTTGCCCCTTTTGCCTTCAAGATCAGTGATGACGGAATACCGGTCCTTGTTGACAAGTTCGAGGTTTCACAGTCGGGCAAGAAGACGCCGTTCTACCCGGAACTGATGGCAGGGGATCTTCATAGGAAAGCGTTGGATGTTGCATTCTTGAAAGGGTTGGAAGTCAATAATAAGAAAGTAGAGGGTGACTCTGCGACTAATGCTGAAATAGCCACTGAGACAGAAACTGAAGCTGTGGCAAAAATCAATTCGGAAATAGATTTCGACTCTATTACAGCGGATGACCTTGAGACGGAGCCTATCAAGTATACAGCACTCTTGAGCCGCCTTCAGTGTGGCTATTTAGCACTAGGCATCACACGTGAACGCAATTCGCTGATAAACCTGCTGAAGTTCCTCCAGAAGAACGACATGATCCGCAAGAAAGGAATGGGCTATGTGTACAACAGAGATTTCCATTATGAACCAACTGCGGAATTCTAAACTTGTTTATCCAGTCCGGTGGGCATAGGGAATTAAACAAGTAAACAAGTTGCGACGAGTGGCAGGTTTCAGTTGCGCCAGTGTCCATAAACCATTTGGAGGCAACTCCAAGGATTTGTTCAAATACCAAGGCATAAAGCATTGTAAACTATGGAAATTAAGCGGTTGAAAACGATTCCAATTGTTGATTTGCTTTCCCACCTGGGACACGCTCCGGTCTCCAGAATCCGTGGAGGGAGGCAATGGTTGTATCACTCCCCTCTCCGAGGCGACGCGAACGCCTCCTTCTCTGTTTCACTGGACAGGAACCTCTGGTATGACTTCGGCATCGACCGAGGTGGCACCATCATAGATCTTGCCATTGCGCTAAACGGAAACTGTTCCTTCCATCAGGCGGTTCTCTGGCTAGAGGAACAGACCCGAGCTACCGGATTCGGAAACGGGATTCTTCCGTCAGAGACAAGGAAGGACTATCTTTCCCGAGACAAGGGATCAGAGATGCGCAATGTCAGGGTTGAGCTTTTGACGCGGAAGGCTCTGGTGGATTATCTTTGGTCGCGTGGGATTCCAATTGATATCGGAAGGAACTACTGCAAGGAAGTGCATTATACTGTAAGGGGCAAGGATTTCTTTGGTCTCTGTTTCATGAACATCCTTGGGGGGATGGAAATTCGCAATCCGTTCTTCAAGGGTGGTTATGGTGTCAAGGCTCCCAGCATCATCACCATTGAAAAAGAGAGACACACACCTTCCTGTTGTGTCTTTGAGGGCTTTATGGACTTCCTTTCTTACCAGGCTATGAAGAGCCGGAAATGTCTCACCGTTGTTCAGGCTGTTCCTTGTGATTGCATCGTCCTGAATTCAACAAGTATGGTCAGGAAGGCAATCCCGTTCATTGATGTGTATGAAAGCGCCTACTGCTATCTTGATAACGACTCAGCGGGAAGGCAGTCTTTCGAAACCATTCGGAGTGTGATAGCTGATAAGGCCGTCTGGATGTCGTCAGCCTTCCAGGAATACAATGATCTCAACGACTATTATCGCTCTCTTCTCACCCGATCACGATAGTATGGATTGAATCGGGCCGAGTGTCCATCAGCCGATTTTGTCTTTGGCACATTCTCAAAACCTCTCCCCTGCTGACGGAGAGGTTTTTTCTTTCCTTTTCACCAACCAGAGTACCATTTCAGAGTACCATTATCTGAAACACCTATCTTTTTTCTGCAAAAACGGCAAAAAACTTTATTCTCCCCTTTGATTTCAGGTTCCTGTATCTAATTTGACCTTCGGAAGGAGCTCGAAAAAAGGCTTTTCTGGCACTTTTTCGACAACGTATTTGGCAGATTATTGAAAACGAAGAACTAATACAGGACCCGCAAATGAAAGCGTTTTGGATCTTTGCCGCCTGCCTTACTGCGGCATATCTAATCTACTACACGGTCACGATTCTCCGCGACCTCTATGGCAAGCCCAAGGAGGAATCCCACGACGAGGTTGAGTCCTTCGAACTGAAGGATGTCCCGGTGGTTGCCAGCAAGGCCGTCGAGGAGACTGACGGCGGCTTCCGCGTCTCCAAGGATACCGGTACGGGCGACCAGCCTGCCTGGGAGGAGACGATGATCCGTGCTGCCGTCAAGGAGACCGCCCAGCCGGAGGCGCCGAAGATTGATGCCAGCGGCTCTAGGGTGGACAAGGCTAAGGAGCAGATCAAGGCGGCGCAAAGCGAGATGGATGACGTCGTGCCGAAGATGTCGCACGAGATGACAGCCTCCATGCTGGAGACGGCTATCACGGCCGAAGAATCCAAGGTCCCGATCAATCGGGAGGTCATTCCGGCTGAACCGGACAAAACCGAATCTACTGAGGAGAATGGCAAGGGTCAGGCAATATAGGAAAGGTCTCTATCCCCTGCTTCTGAGCATGGCCGGTATACTGGTCACGCAGCTTGCGTCGGCCAGGACCGGTGGCGTGGACTACTCTTGGGGCGCGAGCGCCCTGGCAAAGGCCCACGACTTCGCCGTGACGATGATGACCTACGTGCTCTACGTCTGCTATGCGGTCGGAAGCATTATGGCCATCATCTCCTCCTTCATCATCTACATCAGGATGCAGACCCATGAGGGAGAGACCGCGAAGAGCTTCCTGACGCTGCTGGGGGCGATTCTGTTCATGATAGGAGCCTCGATCGTCTTCCCGGCGTTCTTCGGTTACCACACATAATGAATTCATGCGACCGGTGTCATGACGGGGATAAGTGCACGTGTCCATCGGACATCTCGTCGGGCGATGAAGGCCGCTCTCAAGGAGGGCGGACGGATTTAAGTCAAACATAAAACAATCAGAAATGCGCAAGATTCTCAACAGAGTAAAGAAGTTCCTCGTCTCTCCGAAGACGAGGGCTGTCGCCCTGATGTTGCTTGTCGGCGGTACCGCCGCATTCGCGCAGAGCGCCGCCGGTGACTACACCGCCGGCACGAACGCTCTGAGTACCGTCGCCGAGGAGATCGCCAAGTACGTGCCGTTCGTCGTCAAGCTCTGCTACGCCATCGCTGGCGTGGTGGCCATCGTCGGCGCCATCAGCGTGTACATCGCGATGAACAACGACGAACAGGACGTCAAGAAGAAGATCATGATGGTCGTCGGTGCCTGTATCTTCCTCGTGGCCGCCGCTCAGGCCCTGCCGCTGTTCTTCGGTCTCTAACGCTCAACACAGGGAGGAGACAGATGAATGGAAAGCCAAACCAAAGACATCCGTTACCCAGACTACCCACTCTTCAGGGGGCTCCAACGCCCCCTTGAATTCATGGGCCTTCAAGGGAGGTACATCTACTGGGCTGCAGGAGCGGTGGGTGGTGCAATACTGGGTTTCATCATCGCGTACTGCATATCAGGATTCGTCGCGGGCCTCGTCGTGCTGGTAATCTTCGTAGCTGGAGGGGCGGGCCTGGTCTTGTTCAAGCAGAGGAAGGGCCTGCACAGCAAGAAGGAGGCTCGCGGCGTTTTTGTTTACGCTTATTCAAAGAGACTATAACCAATCAAGGAAAGGACAGGGATGATACTGTATGTAATACTGGTATTCACGGCGATACTCATCGGGATGGCTGTCTCGGTACTGGCTTTCGGTACCGGAGGCAAGCGCAGCCGGATCTTCCAGGACATCTATTTCACGGTGGAGGAGGTGGAAGGAATCGGTGTCCTCTACACCAAGAACGGCGACTATTCGGCCGTTCTCACGATGGAGAACCCGGTTCAGAAGTATTCCGCGAATATCGACGCCTACTACGAGTTCACTTCCCTTTTCACATCTCTGGCACAGACCCTCGGCGAGGGCTATGCCATCCACAAGCAGGACGTGTTCTGCCGCAGGAGCTTCAAGGATGAGCATCCGGCACATCACGAGTTCCTTTCCGACTGTTATTTCCGGTATTTCTCCGGGCGGGAGTACACGGACCAGAGGACGTTCCTTGTCATCACTCAGGAGAGCAAGGGCAGCAAGCTCTTCTCCTATGACGCCCGGAAATGGCGGGACTTCATGGTGAAGGTCCGTAAGGTGCGCGACCAGCTCAAGGATGCGGGCATCTCTTGTCGTTTCCTTGACAAGCGGGAGGCCAGCGAGTACGTTGACCGCTATTTCGCCCTGGATTTCACGGGCGGGACCGTCTCGATGACGGGCCTGAAAGTGGATGACGAGGGCATTTCGCTGGGTGACCGCCGCTGCAAGTTCTACTCGCTCGTCGACGTGGACAGCGTCGCTCTCCCCCCGCTCATCCGTCCTTTCACCAGCATCGAGGTCAACAATTCCTCGATGCCGGTCGATCTTGTCAGTTCCGTCGATGCCATCCCGGACGCACGGACCATCATATACAACCAGGTGCTTTTCGTCCCGGGTCAGAAGAAGGAGTTGGCTGCGCTGGAGAAGAAAAAGAACCGTCACAGCAGCATCCCGAGCCCGGCCAACCAGATGGCCGTCGAGGACATCAAGAATGTGCAGGACGTGATCGCCCGTGAGGGCAAGCAGCTTGTCTACTGCCATTTCAATGTCGGCGTCGTGACGGACCGCAGCGCGGACATCCACAAATGTACGAACTACATCGAAAACGCCTTCGGCCGCCAGGGCATTCACATCAGCAAGCGGGCGTTCAACCAGCTTGAACTCTTCGTCAGCACTTTCCCCGGCAACTGCTACAGCCTAAGTCCGGATTACGACCGCTTCCTGACCCTCGGGGACGCGGCCGCCTGTCTGATGTATAAGGAGAAGACCCAGCACAGCGAGGATACGCCGCTGAAGATCTGGTATACCGACCGCCAGGGCGTGCCGGTGGCCATCGACATCAGCGGTAAGGAGGGTAAGGAGAAGATTACGGACAACTCGAACTTCTTCTGTCTCGGCCCTTCCGGCAGCGGCAAGTCGTTCCACATGAACTCCGTCGTCCGCCAGATGTGGGAGCAGGACACGGATATCGTCATGGTCGATACCGGTAACTCCTACGAGGGCCTGTGCGAGTATGTCGGTGGCAAGTACATCAGCTATACCGAGGAGCATCCGATCACGATGAACCCGTTTCGCATCACGCGGGCGGAGTATAACATCGAAAAGGTCGGCTTCCTGAAGAACCTCGTGATGCTCATCTGGAAGGGCTCCCAGGGCACTGTCACCAAGACCGAGGACAAGCTCATCGAACAGACCATAACGGAATACTATGAGAACCATTTCGCAGGGCGGATCTCCCAGCTCTGTTTCAACACCTTCTATGAGTTCAGCGTCAAGAGGATACCGGAGATCTGCAACGAGAACAACCTCGCCGGGATCGACCTTGCCGCCTACAACTACCTGATGAAGGACTTCTACAAGGGCGGCAACCACGAGGTGACGCTGAACGAGGATCTGGACACCACGCTCTTCGACGAGACGTTCATCGTCTTCGAGATCGACTCCATCAAGGACGATCCCCTTCTCTTCCCTCTTGTTACCCTTATCATC
>JAEEGK010000644.1_pt1 | contig 86956 bp, 76 predicted proteins | sample 8958771 | NCBI WGS metagenome assembly JAEEGK01 (sample SAMN16246547, study PRJNA631951) | gut metagenome | biome: gut microbiome; feature: rumen; material: SC-attached | host: Bos | place: Iran: Karaj | collected 2018-10
AGAAGGATTATTGCGGTCAAAAGTAAGCTGGATGTTAGCAAAACAGCTTCCATCGTTAACCTGAATGAAAACAAGACCCTTAGAGTCACGAACCGAACGGATCCAGCCGCAAACTTTAACGGTCTGTCCCTCCGGCTTAGTAGATAATAAATCTTTAATTAATACTGGTACCATAAATGTACCCCCCTATAATGAAATGTATTCGTACATAATATCATTTTTTGGAGAGTGTTTCAAATGCCCCGTTAGTTCCCGTATGCTTTTACAGCCTCATCCACAGTCATTGTACCGTTGGCAATATTGTAGCAGTTTGTGCGTACCTTTTTCTGCACATCATCAGTCAGAGTTGTTATATTTGCATAAACCTTGATTCCGTCTTCCATTGGTGCAAAAAGCTCGTCAGAAGAAAAATCTTTTGTAATAGGAATAAGGTGTTTTATATTTGCAAGATTATTCAATTCTGTAGTTCGGGTAAGGAAGCGGATAAACTCATTAGTCATTGCTAACTCTTTGCTTCTGGAGTTAACCGCAAAGCCAGTACCTGTATTGCTTATAAAAATGCCGCCCTTGTCTGTAACAGGAGTAGGGTACATTCTGTATTTAAACGGAGAAGCGGTAAAGGCTTCGGATTTAGACTCTCGCTTTTTTGTACCCGAAACTACATCGGCATACATAAGCATCATTGGAATGTCGCCTTCAAAGAAGCGCATGATGACAGCATTGTAATTGTCTTTTATTTCCTGCTTGCACACGTTAAGGTCAAAACAACCTTCATCTACAAGCTTTTCAATCAATTCATAAAGCGGGCGCATATATTGGCCGGCAGCAGGATCCATATTGTTAAGAGCCTCCTGCGCCTTTGCATCATCCTTTACAAGATAGTGGGAATAAGGATATACAATGGAAGAAATAATGTTTGCATCCCCGCCGGTGTAGCCCATCATAGGAGACTTGTAGCCTGCAGCTTTGAATTTCTGGCACACATCAAGCAGTTCCTGTAGGGTTTTAGGCACTTCAAGATTTTCTTTTTTAAACAAATCTTCATTTACAAGCATGCCATACCCTTGAGAATACATTGGCAGCATAGGAACTTTACCAGAGCTTGTCTTAAGAAGATTCCCTTCGTAAATGCAGTCCAGGTTGAGGTTGAGTTCAGGAGAAGAAAGATCTTCCGCAATATCAAAAAGCGCTTTGTACTGATCTCTATCTTTCATCCAATATAATAAAAAGAAAATATCAGGTGCTTCATCGCTGGAAAGAGAAGAGGTTATTACGTTGTTGTAATTATCAAGACAATAATAGGAAAGCTCAACTTCCGGGTAAAACTGATTAAAGCGGTCAAACTCTGCTTCGAGTGCTTCAAAATTGCTGTAGTTTCCGTAAACTTTAATTGTGGCTTTTGTGTCTGTAGCAAGAGCCGGCGCAAAAGGTTTTTCAACAGCCTTCTTTGATTTTTTACAGCCCACGGTAAATGTAAGCCCGGCGCATAAAGCGACAACCCCCACAACCTTAAACACATTTCTAGCTTTCATAATTTCCTCCGGCAATTCTTCTTATTTCTTTTATTACAACCTTAACATCAATTGGTTTTGCAATATGCCCGTTCATGCCGGCTTCAATACATTCGGCAACGTTTTCACTAAAGGCATCGGCAGTCATAGCAATAATAGGAATAGTTTTTGCAACAGGATTTGCGAGCTTTCGGATTGCCCTTGTTGCATCAAGACCGTTCATCACAGGCATCTGGATATCCATAAAAATCATGTCGTACTGTTTTTCAACGGCGCTTTCCATAAGGGTAACAGCTTCTTCTCCGTTGCAGGCGCGCACAGAAGTAATTCCGTACATTTCAAGGAAGGTGCTGACAATCTCATAGTTGATGTCAATATCCTCTGCAATAAGAATATTCATGCCGGCAATGTCCGAATTATTTTCTTCCTGAGTATTCTGATCTGTTTGAATCTGCAGAACCTCTGTGATTGTCTTGTACAGTGAAGAACGGAAAAGCGGTTTACTGATAAAGCCGTTTACTCCAGCCTTCTTTGCATCTTCTTCAATTGTAGACCAGTCGTAAGCAGACACAAGAAGAATAGGGATTTTCTCCCCGGCCTTTTCGCGGATTTTCTTTGTAAGTTCAAGTCCGTTCATTCCAGGCATCTTCCAGTCAAGAATAATAATGTTGAAAGGTTTTTCGTCCTGAATGTGTTTTTCAATAAGACTCAAGCCTTCAGAGCCCGAAGATGCAGTTTCTGAATTTGCTCCAAGTGCTTTAAGCGTATCCTGTGCAGTTTCGAGCAGAACATCATCATCATCAATAATCAGGACGTTTATAGGCGGCAGTACCATTTCTGCTTCCTGCATTTGTGAAACCGGTAGTTCAAGTGTAACTTTAAAAGTAGTTCCTGCTCCAAGTTCACTTTTGCATTCAATCGTTCCGCCCATAAGGTCAATCATCTGTTTTGTAATTGAAAGACCAAGACCTGTTCCTTGAATTGTATTAATACGGCTGTCTGTCTGGCGCATAAAAGGTTCATACATTTTTTCCATGAACTCTTTTGACATTCCTATTCCGGTATCCTGAACTGTGTAAGTCAGTTTTATTGTGTTATCAGCAGAGCCAGGTTCTTCCATCATGTCAACGCAAACCTGTCCGCCCTTTGGAGTATACTTAAGCGCATTCGAAAGCAGATTAATGAAAATCTGATTTATGCGAAGCTTATCTGCAAACAAAAATTCATCTTTAATATTCTTGTTTCTGAATCTGAAATCAATTTGTTTTTCACGAACAATAGGCTGCGAAATGTTAACAAGATTTTCTGCAGACTCAACAATTGAAAAAGTCACAGGTGTTAAAGTAAGCTTTCCACTTTCTACTTTTGAAATATCAAGAATATCATTTATAAGTGTGAGCAGGTGACTGCTTGCCAAAGAAATCTTTTTAAGATTAGCAGATACCGAAACCGGGTCGTTTACATTTTTTTCTGTGATTGTAGTAAGACCAATTATTGCATTCATAGGGGTACGGATATCGTGCGACATTGTAGAAAGAAAATCGGTCTTTGCCTGGTTGGCGGCATCGGCGGCTTTTGCAGCAATTCCAAGCTTTCGGTTAAGCGACAGCATAGAGATAATATCAAGCGTCATTAAAATTAAAAGCGAAGCAACAACAACACCAAGCAGGGCCCAGTCAATAGATTCAGGTACAAGATCTGTAACAGGAATTGTAGAAACAATATACCATTCTTCGTTTGTATCTATGAGCGTAAAGGCATTAAAGCACTGCTGACCTTTAGAGTTGAGCATTTCAAAGGTTCCGGACGGCTGCGTAAAGGTTTCTTCTATATTAATATAATTTGCATTGCTTTTAGGATTGTAGGAATTATAGAATTCAAAAAAATTAGAGTTTTTAAAAGCCGACCCCTTGATGATGTAGTTTCCGTCAAGGTCGATTATTGCAATGGCGGCGTTTTTGTATTTGTCTGTAGGGAAGGCCCATTTTTCTTCTACAACAGAAATAGGAACAACCTGTAAAAGATAACAGCTTTCTTTAAGGCCGGTATCTTTATTCAAAAGTTCAACCATATTATAAAAGGCAATACACTGAACACCTGTTACAGGATTTGTGTAGCTTCTGGTAACGTTGAGTTCGGTTCCAAGTGAATCGACAGTGTGAAAAATCGGAAGCTGTTTATACGAAACACTATAGTCATCAGGCGCGCCAGGGTTTGCATATGTGGAAAGACCGGTTAAAGAGTCTGCCTTAATAATGTGTACGCTGATTTTTGGATTTGTTTTTGCAACGCGAACATATTCAATAGCCTGCTCGATTGTAAGGTCCCTGGCGTTCATGTAGTTGGCCCAGGAATTACAGGTGCGCTGTTCACCTTCAAGATAGTTAGTTGTAACTAATTCGGCACTGTAGGTGATATTTTCAAAGCTTTCTTTTTCAAGTACAGCATTAATTGTACGTTCGCGTCTTGCGTAATTAGTAACAAAGGCAATTACAAAAGCAATTATAAGAATATTTGCAATAAGCAGTAGAAATCTTTTCATAATAAGTATCCGTTTTTTTTTTATTCTTTAGCAATGTCGCGGAAAATTTCGAGCTGATGAACTATTGCGCTGTACATAGTCTGGTAGTCTGCTTCAGAATCACGGGCGCGTAAGGGTTCAACAATTTCTTCCACAGCCTTAAAGAGTGGAGTTAGGTGAAGGTTTCCTGCAACACCTTTGAGGGCATGAGCATCTTCAAAAGCGGCATCAAGATTTTTATCATCAAGATTTTTTTTGAGGGAATCAAAGCGTTCGTTTGCAAGACCTTTGCGAATCATCTTAAAATAAAATTCTTCGTTGTTCATGCAAAGTTCAAGACCACCGGCGTAATCTGCACCGGCAGAAATAAGTTCGTCTTTTGTCATGGCCGCTCCTTACTCAATAGGTAATCTTTCTTTTTCGTCGTACATAAATACAAAGAAGATGTTGCCGTAGACTTTGTGGTGAACAAGGTGGCCAAGGTCTTCTACAGTCTTTACGTTTCCTTTCTTTGTGATTATGCGGTATTTAACATAGTCGCGCATTTTGTTGCTGGAATTAATCTGGCTCCAGATTGCGTTTTCTGTTTTTTCAAGATCCTTTGGATGAACAACATTACGGAAACTGTGTTTTGTATATTCAAGGAATTCCTTAATAGTGTCGCATTCAAAAAGCCCAAGAATTTCTTTTGAAACATAAAGGATATCTTCGTTGCCGCTTGCCTTATAAACAAGAATGGAGCCCGGAACTTCGTTGAACATGTCTTTTGTAAACCAGAAGCCCCAGCGGTCTTCAAAGAATTCAGCATTTTCTGTGCCTTCAATTCTTGGCATTTTATTTGTGCGTGCTTCAAGAAGGAAGTCTGCAGTAGACATAGGCTTTCCGTAGTAGTAGCCCTGAATCTTTTCACAACCTACGTCCTGTAAGAATTCCAGCTGCTCGCGGTTTTCAATACCTTCGCAGAGTGTGTGAATTCCAAGATGCTGTGCCATGCGGATAATATCAGTAATAATCTGACCGTTTTTGCCTTCCGGATCAAAGTTTCGCATAAAGCCCATGTCAAGTTTGATAAGATCAAAGTTGTGTTTTTGTAAAACATTAAGAGAAGCAAAGCCGTCTCCAAAATCATCCATCCACACTTTAAATCCTGCCTTGTGAAAGCGGTCAATCTGCTCCTGCAGATAATCATGATTGCTCGAGAAGGCACTTTCGGTAACTTCAATTACCATAAGCTCGTGAGGGTAGTTATACTTGTTTGTGATTTTAGAAATCTCTTCTACCATATCACACTGGTCAAAATCATTTCGCGAAAAGTTTACGCTTATTGGAACAGGTTTAATTCCTTTCTCCTTGCGTTCTTCAAATTCACGGCAGACTTCTTCTACCATGTAAAGGTCCATTCTTGCACTAAGCTTGTAGTCTTCGATAACCGGAATAAATACACCGGGATTCAACATGCCCTTGCGAGGATCCTGCCAGCGGGCCAGTGCTTCAAAGTTACAGATTTCACCGGTGATTGCGCGAACAATCGGCTGGTAGAAAACCTTAACCCAATGTTCACGCAGCGCCTGATCAAAAAATTCAAGGACATGCTGGCGGTCTTCAAACTGCTTAAGAACATTGTTGTCAAAAACAGAAATATGCTTACTCATGTCGCCACGGATATAATTGCAGGCAAGGTGAGCGTAATCGATTGCACTCGAAGGATCTACCGGGTCGCCCTGTTCAATAAATACACCAACCTGAAAGTCTATAACCTTACCGCGTCCTGTGCTTTTGATTTTTTCCAGGAAGGAAGGAATCATTTTAGGGAACTCAGTAGCATCTCCCATTACAGCAAAATGATCATCACTCAAACGGCAGACCGGCATATCTGTAAAGCAGGCCTGCAGCATTTGTCCAACCCGGTAAAGCAGCTTGTCTCCTTCCGAAAAACTGTAGTGAGTGTTGTAAGCCTTCATGTTCAAAATATTAAAGAAAGCATAGGCAGCTTTTGAACCCATCTTTTTAAGGTTCATTCGTTCAAGCTCGCAAAGCTTTGTAAAGAACATAAGGTTAGGTAAGTCTGTAAGTTTATCCTTTTCTGTTTCGCGGATAATATATGTTTCTTCTGCATGAAGGATTGTCTTTGCAACACGCGCAAGAATAAGGCGGGGCATTTCAAAAGGCTTAACAATAAAGTCGTAGGCTCCGTGTTCAAGACTTTCAATTTCTGCTTCCTGATGAGCAGTCAAAATCATAACAGGAATATGGCTTAGAGCATCATCAGAACGGATTTCTGTAAGAACTTCAAGACCACTTTTCTTTGGCATGCTAAGATCAAGCAGAACACATGAAAGAAGACTTCTGTCACGTCTTATGCACTGCATAGCTTCTTCGCCGTCGCAGGCATATTCAACCTTGTATTTTTCGTTAAGGATGTTACCCAAAAGCTCGCGGTTAATTTCTTCATCATCAACAACGAGTACCAGTTTCTTATTCTGTGAATCAAAGTTTTCCATAGTTGTGTCCCAATTATTTTCCTGTAGAGAATCCATTTATCATATTTGTTACTTTGCTTGTAGCAGCAAGGTTGCGGTCAGAAGCATTAGCGGCTGCAGTTGCAGTTTCTTTCATTTCAGACATCTGGTTAGTTACCAAAGAAGATTTGGAATGAGTTTTTTCTGCAAGGTCGCGCAGGGTTTGAATGCCTTCAAAAACAGAAGCACTTTCGCCCTTCATGTGAGCCGAAGCCTGGTTAATGTCTTTTGTAGTACCTTCAAGCGTGAGCATAGCGTTCAAAATGTTTTCTGCACCAATTCGCTCTTCGTTCATACCGCCCTGAACTTCTGTAATGAGCTGTTCAAGGTGAAGAATCTTCTGACTGACGCTTGCAAAATTAGCAGCCGATTTTTTGGAAGATTCAACAATGCCCGCAATGGAGTCGCGGATATCCTGCAAAAGCCGCGAAATAGATTCAGACTGCTTTGCACTTGTTTCGGCAAGAGTTCGGATTTCGGCCGCAACAACCGCAAAACCTTTACCTGCTTCGCCCGCGTGAGAAGCTTCAATGGCAGCGTTCATGGCAAGAAGGTTAGTCTGCTTTGCAATGGAAGCAATTGCAGTGTTTGCATTCATAAGGCTGTCGCTCTGCTGTTCAATGTTTCCAATCTGGTTTGTTACGCTCTTTTGCTGCTGCTGGCCTTCGTCGGCTTCGGCAACAAGCAATTTATATTCCTGCAAAATCTCATTAACGTTCTGGTCAACCGAGCGGATGTTTGCAGTAATTTCTTCTATTACAGATGAAGACTGCTGAATGGCCTGCGACTGCATTATAAGTTTATTTTCAAGACTCTGAATTTCTGTTTCTACAGACTGCATACCGTTTGTAATGGTTTCTACCTTGCTAGTCTGTTCAGTGATGTGGTCAGAAATTTCAGAAATCTGAGAAGCTGTAGCATCAAGAACTCCAACGTGATTTTCCATTTTATTAGAAAGCTCACTTCCAGTTTCGTTGAGAATGCCCGTTTCTCCCTGAAGTTCACTTATAAGATTATTCAGGCTTTCAATAACTGCATTACAGTTAATGGCAAGATTAGTAAGCTCGTTGTTACCCTTAAGTGGAATGCGGAAGGTAAGGTCTGCCTTGCTCGAAGCAATATTTTCCATAGCACCCGAAATAGACTTCATCGTACCAAAAATATCAGCAGTAAACAGAACGATAAGAAGAATGCCAAGCCCAAGAATAATCACGCTCACAATTGCAATATTGATGATTCGTTTTTTGAGCATGGAAAGGATATCGTCTACATTATAGTCGCAGCCAATAAAACCAATAACCTTTCCGCGTGAGTTTTTAATTCCGCCGTAAGAAGAAATCGTGTAGCCCCATTCATTCTGAAACTCAAGACCAGAAGAATGAATGCCACCGTCATTCATAGCTTTAAAAGGGCCTTCGCCATAATCTTCAATATCTTCTTCCGTACCCAAAGGAGAAAAGTTTTCTTCATCACTAGGGTCGCACGAACCGTCTATAACATATTGATAAAGCGTGCCTTCAACAGGAACCATAGTGTAAAGGTACTGGCAGTTTACAGTCTGTTTAAGGTCTAAGAGCGCAAGCCGCACAGTTTCGTAATAAGGATCATCTTCACTCGGATTCTTAAGGAAGGCTTCAAAATCATCACCGTTAATAATGCTTTGAGCTTTTTGAATTGCAGGAATGCCATGCTCCGTACAAACGGCAACACCTGTGTTTACAATACTCATGCCTGAAAAAACACCCATCAAAGTGCACGAAGCAATAATGAACAATCCAAAAAATACAATAAAACGAGTTCTCAGTGAATGCATAAAATCACCTCAAAATATAATTTTACAATAGGAAATACTGTTTTTCAATATTTTTTTGTGATTGAATTTTCTATTAATATATCATATAATTTCGGTATTGAGTCAGATGCCCTTCAAGTATCTTTCGCAAAACCCCGTCAGAGCCGGAAGGCAGCAGCGGTATGCGGAACGAACTGTGATTGGGATTATCTGACTCTTTTTATTAGTACATTTTTTTGAGGTATTTTTGCTATGACCATAATTCCAATCATTCTTTCTGGCGGTGCCGGAACAAGACTGTGGCCTCTTTCGTGGGGAAATCATCCAAAACAGTTTCTGCCTCTTGTAAGTGAACGAACAATGATTCAGGAAACCCTTTTGCGTCTCAAAGGCCTTGAGCTTGGCTGTCCGATTATTTCATGCGGAGAAGGGCACAGATTTATGGTAGCAGAACAGATTGGCGAAGTCAGTGAAAAAAAGCCTGTTATAATTCTTGAACCAATGGCAAAAAATACCGCTCCTGCAATTGCGGCGGCCTGTTATGCAGCAATGCAGCAGGATAAAGAGGCTGTAGTTGTTGTTTTACCAAGTGATCATGTAATTCAAGATGTCCAGGCTTTTCAAAGTGCGGTAAAAACTGCAGCCCAGAATGCTTCAAAAGGATTTTTGGTTACCTTTGGAATTGTTCCAACCTTTCCTGCAACAGGTTATGGTTATATAAAGGCCGGTAAAAATGAAACCGATGGTGCCTATGATTTACTTCAGTTTGTAGAAAAACCCGATTTGCAGACAGCTAAAGAATATCTTGAAAGCGGTGAGTTTTCCTGGAACAGCGGAATGTTTGTTTTTAAGGCAGAAGCTTTTCTTAAGGAACTTTCTGTGCATAATGCAGATATGGCCCGTCTTTCTAAACAGGCTTTTGAAAAAGCAGTTGTAGAAACAGATTTTATCCGCCTTGATAAAGAAAGCTTTGAGCAGATTAAAGGCGACTCGATTGACTATGCCGTAATGGAAAAAACAAAGCTTGGAAAAATTGTTAAGCTCAATGCCGGCTGGGATGATGTAGGTTCCTGGAGTGCCTTGTATGATATCAGCCCGAAAGATGAAAACCAGAATGTGCTTCAGGGCGATGTAATTGCGCTTGAAACAACAGGTTCTTATGTCAGGGCAGGCAGCCGCACAATTGCAACAATCGGTCTTGAAAATATAGTTGTAGTCGACAGCGATGATTCACTTTTGATTGCCGCTAAAGATAAAATTCAGGATGTAAAAAAAGTTGCGGAATCGATGAAGGCGCGCGCAAATACTTGACAATCAACCCAAAAAACTATATTCTTATAACACTTAATGGAGCGATACCAAAGCGGTCGTACTGGGGCGGTCTTGAAAACCGTTGATCTTCACGGGTCCGGGGGTTCGAATCCCTCTCGCTCCGCTAAATAAGGAAGCGTGGTAGAGCGGTAATACAACGGATTGCTAATCCGTCACTTCCGAAAGGGGTGGGCAGGTTCAACTCCTGTCGCTTCCGAGAAAGCAGCTCTGCTGCACAAGATTTTTTATCTGAGATTGTAGCTCAGCTGGATTAGAGCACCACCCTGCGGAGGTGGGGGTCGCACGTTCGAATCGTGTCAGTCTCAAAAAGTTAGCTCGTTCTTAAAAGAACGGGCTTTTTTATTTTTAAATTAATAATCCAAATTATATAAATATACTGACACGATTCGAATCGTGTCAGCCTTACACCTATGTTTTTTATTATTCTATCACGGCCTGATAGAGAAAATATTTTATCATGATTCAAAAATCATTATCTGGAGATGTAATCATGAATAAAAAAAATATAAAGACAGCGGCTGAAGAATCTGATTTAAAGTCTGATATAGAAGGATTTCTCATAGACATTTCGATTCAAGAATCAATTAAAAAGTTTATCGAACAAGTTGATAAACGATATAAAAATGAAGGAGGCTCTGGTAATGGTATAAAAACAGGATTAGGCAAACTGACCTTAAAAGAAGGTGAATTAAATATTCTAACTTCGAAGTCTGATTTTCTAACAAACGCATTTGAATTAAGTTTGATTTATCATATTTCTATTCAGGGTAAAGAAAAGTCAGGTTTGTTTATACCAGGAAATTATAATAATGTTGAAATAGTTACTAGACTTGTTTCAATGATATCAGAAATATCAGTTGGAAAAATAAGTAGCGGATTTCTTAAAAAAGAAGAAATTAAAAAAATCGAAAATGCCTGCAACGAATTATACAAAGCTCCAATTAATATTTTCAATGAACCGAACATTAGTATTGAGAAACTGGAAAGTATTATTACACATTATGTTCAAGCATATCATATTAAAATTGCCTTTATTGAAGGTTTTAAATTTATAGAAGAATTAGTTGATTCGAAAGAAAAAGATTACCGTGATAATTTATATTTGATTTTAGATACTTTTAAGAGACTCTCTGAAAATCTTAATATTACAATTATAGTTGGAATGGTATTATCTAAAAAAGAAAATGAAGAGGACAATTGTTTTCCTACTATTAATGATTTTAAGAAATATCTGATTATTCCCAACATGGCAGATAGAATCTTTTTTATCCATATAGATTCTTACATGTTTGGACAAGATACACAAAAAGCAACATTAAATGTAACAGAGCGATTAGGTATTAAGTCACCATATTATGATTTAAAATTCATTACAAATATTGGTTTATTCATAAATGATGAAACTGTTAGTACAAACTAATAATATTGGAAGGAATAATGATAACATGCAAGAATATAAATTTACTTGTGGGCGCTGGGGAATAGATAACAATAATATTTTAACAGACATTGTAACTGGACAACATTGTGTAGAACAACTTTATAAAGAGTCATCACAAGACTTAGCTGAAGATTATACTGAAATAAAACTACCAGAAAATATTGATTCATTTAATATTGATTTTCCAATAGAAAATATATGGATTGAAAAAGGCTCAACAAGATCTTGTATTGGGAAGGTAAAAATTGAATATTTTGGGGACAAGAATAAAGAAGAGCATGAATTGTTTTTATCTCTAGTAAATGATGCCTTGTTTGGAAATAAAAAGGTTGCGATTGAGTTGCTTAAACAACTTGGAAAGGTGTTCTATCTTGAAACTGAAATAAATGATTTTGATTTTTCAACTACGACATACGCCCAAGTCTGTTATTATATTACCTGGTATATGTATGACCAAAAGTATAATTTTCAGTTTCTTCAACTGGGTGCTTTTAAAGGAAATCCTGATTGCCAGGAACAATTAGCCGGGTATTATCAAGGTGGATATTATGGAGTTAAAAAGAATTTAAAGATTGCAATTAAATGGTATAAAAAAGCTGCAGAGGGAAAAAGTGTTAGAGCCATGCATAGACTTGCCTATCTTTATAAGTCGAAAGAACAATATGGCTGTTTAACAGATTTAAAAAAGGCTTTTTTCTGGACAAAGAAATCAGCAGAACATGGAAATATCTTTGATTTAGCAGAACTCCCAATATTGTATGGATTAGGAATAGGATGTGCAAAAAATTACAAAAAGTCATGTTATTGGTATAGAAAAATAATTAATCTGCCAGAAGATCAAAGGGAAACTGCTATTTGGGCTTATAATATTATGTGTAAACATATGGGTCTATCACCGAATGATAGACTGAACTGATATAATAAAGATATAATTGGATAAAACTTTGGAGGTTATCTTAAATATGCCAACAGAAAAACGACACATCGATAATCATTTGATGCTGGAACGTCTATCAAAAATACACGCAAAAATTAAATCAGGCTGTTATCCAAACACAAAGCAACTGGCTTTTGATAATGAGGTTTCTGTTCCAACAATTAGTCGTGATATTGAATTCTTACGAGACAGATTTGGAGCAGATATCGAATATGATGCATCGCAACGTGGTTATTATTATGCAAAAGATTTTGATATGCCTCTTAATTTAATTTCTTCGAAGGATGTTCTTTTTCTTTCCCTGGTAAAACAACTTATGACTCAATATGAAGGAAGTCCTGTTTATAATGAGATTTCTTCAATCATCGACTTTCTTACGGATTCACAGGGAGTAGGGAAATCTGATTTTCTGAAGCGTGTTGCAGCACCTCCATTACCAAAAGTTATAGTAAATGAAGATACATGGAACAAAGCTATTCAGGCATTAAAAGAAAATACAATTTTAGAGTTTGACTATAACGGCAGATGGAGAACAGAAACAACACATAGAAAGGTTCATCCATATCAGGTATTGCTGCAAGACGGAATGTATTATGTTTTTGGTTATGATGAAAATGCAGATAACTGCAAAGGAGGCGAGCGACTCTTTAATCTTACCAGAATAAAAAATATTGAAAACACAAAACAAACTTTTGAATTACCAGATGATTTTGAATTTGCTTCTCGCTGCGGAGGCGGAAGATTTGGAGCCTTCAAAGAATCAAAGAAAGTTCATTATGAAATTGATTTTTATGACGATGCGCGCCAGTTTGTAAAAGATTGTGTCTGGGCAGATGATCAGGAATTTATTGATTATGATGAGGATGGTACGACTACAATTAAGTTTTCTTCTTCACAGTCATTAAAGGTATTGGAATGGGTACTTTCGCAAGGAGCTAATGCTAGACCTCGTGCTCCGGAAGAATTTGTTGAACGATGGAAAAAAGAAATTCATGCTTTGGAAAGATTGCTTTGAGGTTGGAAAAAAATAAATGGTGATTTAACAATTTTATGTTATAATTATAAATGGAGCATTATATGAATTATTATTGTGAATATTGTGGTCATAAGGCATCATCAGTAAGTACTTTAACAGCAAATAAATGTCCAAAGCATCCAGATGGACAATACAAGGGTGTTCATAAGCTTTATGAGGGTGGAGAAAAAATAAGATATAAATGTAAATATTGTGGTAAAGAGTATAACGACCTTGCTTCATTAACGAATAACTTATGTTCAAGAAACCCAAGTAGTGCAAAAATAAAGTACCATGCCCCGATGCTCTGATTATTGATTTAATTTCCAGTTATTATAAATATCGATTATTTGAGTACAGTACCAATCATCTTCAATTTTTGCGTTAGGATGCCAATAATCAATTAACAGTTTTTTACCATTATTGGCATAATTAATAATCCAATTATCTGTTGTTTTTTTAACTTGTTTTGTTAGGTTGTAATGTTCTGATAAATCATCAAATAAAGCTCCAACGCGGCTACAATTTATAATAACATCAGGGGCAATTTCATCAACTTGAGTCAGCAATGTATCTTTATGTTTTTGGTAATAATTACTGATATAACAGTTTTTGGACTGTGATGTAGCACCGGTTTTGTTAACATTGATAAAAGCTATCTGATTAAGTATATCATAATGGCCACATAAATTCTTATCATTAGCAAAAAACAACATATCAGAAAATGAAACATTGTTAATAAGTCCATAGGTGCTAAGAATTATTTTTTTATAGGTTCTTTTCCAATATGCATATACTGTAACATTTTCATGGAATTCTCTATGATTTCGGTCTTCTCCGTTACCATTTTCATTTGTCTCTTTTAGAATCCAGAGAATTTTGGGATTGGAGTTTTTGTATTGTTCCATATTTGTTATACCATCATACATTACCGGCGAAGGCCATTCTTTCTTTATTGTTTCGTCAAAATCTGAATTTTTAGTGAACATATTAATATTATATCTCCTTGATCTTCTTTTCACAATTTTTAATTAATTCTTTTTGTAGAAGTGCCGCAAGATTTATGTAAATCTTCAACATTCTTCACATTCCATTTATCTGCAGCAAACTTAATAATCTGCCCACAAGTTCTCGAATCTTCCAGTGCATCATGGGCAAGGTAATTTATATTAAAATAAGCTCCTAATTCGGTTAGTTTATGAGAAGGCAATTCCGGCCAGGTTTTCTTTGCAATTTCAAGTGAATCAAAATATTCAAGATCAGGCTTTTTCATTCCAAAATAACAGCAGCATTCTTTAATTACAGGTATATCAAAAATATTTCCATTATGAGCTACAAGCGGAATACCTGGCGTTTGATTTATAAATGGCATTACGATAGAATCCCAGACTTCTGGGAAATATGGTTTATTTCGAACAGCATCATAAGATATGTGATGAATATCTCTAGTCCATTCCGGAATAAAGTACATCTTCGCTGGATGGATTAATGAATAACAGGAATCTGTTTCTTTACCATCAATAAAACGAACGAGTCCAACAGAACAAGCACTGTTCTTGTAATAATTTGCTGTTTCAAAATCAATCGCTATGTAATCTAATTTATTATTCATGGCTTTATTTTAATTCAGTTTATCTATCAAGTGAAGATAGAGCAATTGTTTTTTGTTTAAAACTCGGATTTGGAATTATTTCACCTACCTCTACCGTCATTTGATAGACTTGTTATCTTATAATTAAACCATCTTCTTATAATTCGTGCCCGATTGGGAATATCTCAATCTGATGAGGATAAGAAATGGAACAAAAGATTGAATATGATGACAAAGAAAAAAGTCTTGAATGGCAGTTTAAGAATTATTGTTTTAAGTTACCTGAATCAATAGAACAGCTCTTAGAAATTGATAATGAAATGCAAATATCTGTAAACAGCGCACGAATCGATTTGATTTTAGAGAAACAACTTTTTTCTGTTTATGTAAAAACCGAGTCCTATAAGATTTTAATACTATTAAGAAAATCAGAAGATGATTGCTTTTTATTAGATTATTTTTGTGGAGTTCAAAAAAGTATTCCTGATCAGAATGATTTACAGATTCTAAAACAGTGGTGTGAGATTAAGAACATTAAATTTTCCAATGGAGTTAGATTATGACCTGGATTTGTGAAAGATGCCGTTGTGTTTATGAAGGAGATTTTCTGGTCGCGGATTTTTTTTGGTGGTATCAGAAGATTTTGGGATGAGTATTATATGACTAACTCTTGTTCTTTAGGACATAAAAGTCGATACAGTCCTAAATGCAGAGAGTTTGATATAAAATATGGATTCTTGGATTCTGGGACTAATGTTTATTGGGATGAGAAAGACAATAAATCCAAGACGATTTGACACGAATCTTTATATTCTTTATTCAGTCTATAATTATTTTCTTTGATACAATCAGCCCATTTAAAATTTAGGATGGCTTCTGCATTTTCTCTAGAAATTAAACGAGGCTGCTGCAAACACAATTCTTTTATTGCTTCTTCTTCTGTTTCTACAGAAGTTATTATTTCTTTTACTTCTTCGCTTATAGGAAAGAAAACCAAGGCTCGTAATTTATTTCTTATTTTAATTTTTTCAAAAAATACTTTTGAATCGAATTGTAAGCGTTTGAATAAATCTAAAGAAAAACTTGTATTAGTTTCCTTACATTTTTCTCGAAATGCATCCCATATATCCCAGATTAAATAAGAATCAATATTTTTAGGTCGTAAAATGATTGAATCTTTATTGCGATTATCTATCATTTTTTTATCGACTGATAAATCAGTAACAACTGTACATACTCCAAGCCCCTGAGTTGTATTTACGATAAAATCACCAACTTTGACTTCTGAATTAAAATCTATAAATTCAACAAAATCAGAAATGTTTTCCATAGTTTCAAACCTCCTTCACGATACGATTTTACAACACAATGTCTATCAAATGACGATATAGGAAATAAATTATTTTGTTCCGCGAGTAAACTCAATCAAGTCTCTTAATTCTTTTCGAGCCACTTCTACTGTTGCCTCAAAGATTTTTTGATCTACAATTATATAATGCCAGTAGCCATTATCTATGGGGCTAAACTCAGAAATATAATTGAGTTTAGTGCCCTGAAGCTTGAAACTGATTTCTTTTGGATTACTTTTATAGTCTTCAAAATGTGCGAGCGTAAGTAATGGAGTTTCGATATGATCAAATACCTTTAGACCTAACCAGGTACAACCATCATCATAATAGTTGCGGCCTATGTATTTACATGAAAGGTTTGCCTGTAATACAGTTTGGTCTGGGAAATTAAGTTCAGTAATCTCTTCTAATTTATCCATCATCGCCATAGGGAGATTAAGATATTCCGCAAAACTTTTTTTCTCGCTTGCAATTTCAGCATCCATAGCTTTTTCGATGGTACCAAATTTCAGCTGGAAATCTGGCTTTGTATAATAAAAACCACGCTTAGAACTATCGTATTCATAAGGGGCATAACAACGGTCTTTAAGGAATTCTAGGTCACGGCTAATTGTTGATGTGCTGCATTCCAGAGTTTCTGCAAGTTTTGTTGTGTTTGGATATTTTCCGGCAGCAATTTCTTCATGAATATAAACAATCCGTTCAATTTCTCTGTGATTTGTAATTTCTTTTCGTTTTTGTGCCATGCGGTACTCCCTGTTTATATTATATACCTAAAATTAAAAAAATTGTGAAAAACAAATTTGGTCTATCATGGTTTGGTAGACCAGATATGATAAGATCTTTATTGATAGAATCTTGTGAATAAGAAGCTTTTTACGAAAATTTAAAAATATTTAACATAAAAGAAGTTTTAATGATATAATAAGATAATAAAAATCATTAATGGGGTTATATTATGAAAAAAAATTATATCAACCTGTTCTCATGTCTTTTTCTCATATTATTTGGTTTTACTGGTTGTGATAATAAAAAAACGATTAAAGAAGCTGTCCAGGAAGGCAGAACTTCTTATATGGTTGGAACATGGGATATTTCTTTTAAAATTTTTTCTTCCGAAAAACCAGAACCATATGAAAACATCAAAATGACGGCAATAATTGCGAATGAAACCGATGCACATAATATAAAGAATGTTAGTGAAGTTGAATTAATAAAATATGAAAATAACAACGAAATTAAAGAAAAAATCTCATTTGATGATTTATTACTTTTATTAGATGATTTTGATCAGAAGTTTTATATAAAACATGATTTAAAAAAATTAAAACGAAACGATCCATCATTCAGCTATTTTTTAAGAGGCTCTAGATATGCAAAAAGAGATAATAAAGATAAAGAGTACTATGAAATAATAGCAAATCAAAAACTTATAAAAAAAGGTAAAAAGTCAAAAGAAGATATTAACATAGTATTTGAAATGGAAAAAAGAATAAGAAAACCAAAGGAGTATATATATGATTAATGAAATTAGTAATGCATGGTATATTTTTAAGAGCTTGCCTTATGCAATTGTAGGATTTATTTTACTAATAATTATAGTTCTTGGTTTAATCATTTGCCAATTTTTTATTCCAAGATATAAGGATTTTGCTGCGACTAAGTTTGGACGAGTAGTTATTTCAACTTCAGTTTTCATTCTTACTATTTTCATGACAAATAATCTCAATAAATTCTATAGTTTCATGAAAAAAATTAATGAAAAAGGAGAAATTACCGCAAAAGAATTAGATATTTTATTGAAAGAAGAAAAGATAAAAAATGAACAACTTAGGACAGAAATAGAAAATTTGAAGCACACCTCATTAAATGTACAATCTTTCGAATCCCTTAAAGAAGTAGCTCTTTTAGGAACAAACATGAAATCTACAATTTCGCATTCAAAAACTTTGAAAGATCCTGGAAAGGGTATTTCAAAAATTAAGGGAGAAGATTTTTGGTTAATTTCTTTATATGATTTTGAAGGTATTAAATATGGAGTTGATTTAACAAAATTAAAAGCATATCAGGATGGAAACGATTTATATATTTATGGAATAACCCCTGAATATATTGGAATTGAAAATCCAAAATTTCCAAAGGATACTTTATGTGAAATACGAAGTTATGAACTTAACGGTGAAGAAAAAGTAAATATAAAAGTATTAGATGAAAGAAAAATGGAAGCAAAAAAACTTGCAGATAAATATCATGAAGAAGATATTGAACGTATAAAGAAAGCAATAGATGATTATGAATGGATTAAAGAATCTTGCTGGGAAATTGGAACTGTATTTGTGCAAGATTATCTAAAATTACTAAATAAAAATATAAAGTGTATGAAACCTGACGAAGATAATGAAGATGCTATACCTCTTCAAGAATACTTAAATCTTCAAATTGAGAAAGCTTTAGAAAATAATTAATTATTTAATAATCCCATAATTATTTATGGGATTATTATATCCTATATAATTGCTTATGAATAACACAAATAAAGACCTGTTCTCAGAAATCCAATCACTAGAACTTAACAAATACCCCCGTCTTTCTTGCTGCATGAAGGACGGGATTCTCTTCCCGGACGCATACGCAAAATCAAGTTTGAAAATTGCATTCATTCTGAAAGAGCCGTATGCCGATTGGGATGATGCAACGCAAACCCCGGTTGATTGTGACTTTGACTTTTTTGATATTATCCGCGACTTGAAGAAACATTATGATGAAGGTTTGAATAAAACCTGGCTTAAGGTTGCGGCCATTGCTTATTCTCTCAAAAATCAGACTTCTTATACAGAGGCTCTTTCTTATGAACAGGTAGTTGAAGGACTTTCCTGTGTCGCCTGGATTAATCTTAGTAAAACTCCATGGAAAACGACTACAAAAATGGATGCAGCGTATTTTGAGCGGGTGCGAATTTGGGAGCCGGTTGTACGGGAACAGCTTAAGGAATGTTCACCGGATATTGTATTTTATGGCAACACTTGGGATGCTTCTACCATAAATCCTATTGAACCTGAAATTGAATGGCAGGAAGATTTTTCTACTAATACTAAGAAGTATGAATACAAATCAGAAAAAGACAAGGCATTCAGAATCTTTATTTCTCAATATCGGGATACAAACAAACTTTTAATTAACGGCTACCATCCGGAGCTGGGAAATGCTTCTGCATGGCAAATGGATTTTATAAAAGACTATATCAAAAATATTAAAAAATAATTTTCTCTCTATCACAGTTTGCTAGACCAGGTGTTTTATAATCTTCCTTGAAACTAACACAAGGAGGATTATTATGGTAAAAAGCTTTCTCCATGAAAATTTAAAAGAAAAGTATCACAAAATAAGAAATACTTACGGAATTAAAATCTCTGGCATTCCTCTTGATGATGAAACACAGAATGTAATCACTTTTGATATGCAAGAAAGTTTGCAGTCAATCCTCTGCTATGACTATGAAGACGGAAAGCCCTGGCATGATATGACTTGTGTTATGGAACTGATTTTTAGTGAGCAGCATTGGGATACGGAGAATAAAACAACATATGACCAGACTTATAAAATCAGATATTTGTATGAGCATCCCTGGAATCTGTTTAAGGATTTTTCTGCTTTGATGACTTTGAAACTTTCAACTGTACTATAAAGCATAAAAAGCATTTTCATCCGAAGAATCCGGAAATGCCAGATGACTGAGAGGTGTGTTATGTTTAAAAAGAAAACATTTATAAGAACAAAAGAAGACTTTCTAGATTTATTTAATAGAATTATCCCAGATTCTATTACTGAAAATTTTTCTGAAGTTCCTTGCTTTGAACCAAAAGGTGTTTTAGATAAACTTATTCATAGTGATAATTTTGTAAAAGACATATTGTTCTATTGCAATTTGCCCCAAAATCATACATTTGAAAGTTATTACTATGCAGGTTTTGCAGAGTTTACTGAATTCTTAGGAATATGGAACTATGGTTTTAGAAGTTTAGAAGCGATTGATAGAATCATAAAAGCTGATAAAAAGAAATTCTTTGCTGAAGTTGTTTATGAAAGCGGGATGTTTGCAGATTTTAGTGAAGTAGAAATTGATGAATGGGAAGAACATTCTGAAAGATATTATCGCGAGAAAGGTGAAATAAAAACTTGTTTTACTTTTGCTAAAATACCATGGATGTATGAAGAAATTCAGTTTTTATTAAATCACTGCAGCCAAACTACAACGGCACATTTGGTTGTAAACATGTTGAAACATCCTGCTAAAATGAAAATACCTTTTCATACTCCGACAGGAATAAAATATCGCCCAATTTATATTTTTAAGATATTAATTCACCTGTTATATGACTGTTCAAAAGATTTTATAAAAGAAATTGCAATACCAAAAATCAGGGAAGCTGGTTTCTCAAAAAAGTCATACACTTTTATTATAAAAGAATTGTCTGTCTACGAGAAAAGATATATAAAACCACCTTATAATGAAAAAGTAGACTATGGTAAACCGGAATTGAAACTTAAATGGAGACATAGCGGTTATAGATTTTTGTTGCCCAGAAATGCAGAAATGGTTGAAAAATTAAATAATTATTTGTATTCTCCTGAAAACGAATATCTAACTTGGGCAGTAATGAATCATTTTACTGTTGAAGTTTATGTAAAGAAAGGAAAAGAAAATAAGTTCCTGCTTGAACTTGACATGGATGAAACAGGAGAGGTTTTTACATTAGAAACAATTACTCTGCCAAAACACTGCAACAATCAAAAAATACCAGATAAAGAATATGAACTGATAAAATGCTGGTGCGCAAAGAAAAACATTATTAATTGTTAAGGAGCTCTAACATGCATAATTCATTGTACTTTGAAAAACGAGAACTTAAATATCTCAATCGTAAACAACGAATGGATAAAGATTTTGAATGGACAAAAGATGTATTTCAAAAACTCCTTAAGTTAAATAATGAGCTTTCAGAAATGCAAAATACTCTCTCTGATGAAATAAAGTCTGCCTATGAGCTTTTCACTAAACTTGAAAAATCAGGAATGTCATTTCTTCATGGTTTCAAAGTAATTGGCAACTTTGCTTTTGAAAAAGAAATTGCAACAAAGTTATATGAGCTTGATAATCCAACAAAAGCACAAAGAGCAATCATAGACAAGTGGGATAACATATACTGGTTTAGTAGTGATGAAATTGAAGCCTGGCAAATTGTTTTTGATTCTTTGACCGGAGATTTTATGCCTCTTTCAAAAACCCGACTGAATCAAAAAGAAACACACTGTCGGGATCTGAACCTCCCCCAAAATGAAGATATAGATTTTTGCAGCTATCTTTCTCATTTTATAAAATACAATAAAACTTTCTCTAATCAGGATTTGTCTGAACTTACAATCAAAGATTTTTCTCCTGTAGTAAAAGTTGTACTTAATTACGAAGTCAGTGAGTTTGAAGGATTTTCAAGTTGCTATCCATACCGAAATGCTGATTCTGATTCAATTTACAGTATGCTTGATGATAGATGCCGGACTTTGAATAAAACTTTTGAGTGGACTAAAAAAAATATTCAAAAGATTATGGATGTAAACAGCTGTCTTTGGAAACGAACTGATGAGATGAAAAAAGAACTTACAGTTCTGAATGAAGTTTTTAAATCCTTATCCAGCACTACCCCGAAATTCAAATACTATTCTCTTGAAGGTCAAATAGAATATCATGGATCTGAAGCAAATGATATTGCAACTATGGAGTTGCAAAAAGAATTACGCAGGAGAGCAGCTTTTCATTACTGGACATTAAATCTTGACGAAAACAATTCTGAAATAAGAGATAGTATTCATGAAGATGAAAATCTAAACTGGAACTTTGAAGTTTACAGACCTCATCTTTCAGAAGTACAACAAAAGGTGAAGTTCCATTACTTCATGCATACTGTTTTCGTAGACGACAACATTTACAGCTTCGAAGACCTGGTCCGTATGCGCGAAGAAGACTTTAAAATTTGTTTTGAAATTAACTGGTATGGAGATTAAATTTAAATAATACGAGGTGGAATTATGAAACTTTCTGGAAAAATCAAAAAACTTAAGAAAGTAAAGACTCTTAAAGGCAATGAATTTGCTTTTGCAAAACTTTACAATGATAACGGCGTATATGAATTAACTATTTTTCCAACTGCATGGGCTGAGTGCAGAATGATGATTAAAAAAGGCATAGAAGCAACATTCGAAGTAGAAAAAGATGAAACTTCAGATAGAGAAAACTGTTACGTCGTTCAAAAATTAATAAGTGAGTAATGTCTTTAATGAATTATCAAATGCTAAAATCATCCTGTTTGACCGATTATGAAAAAGTCAGAAGACAGGTAAAAGAATCAGATTTACTCTTTACTGATGGAAAACACAGGATTGCCGGAATACGATTTCTGAAAGATGTAAAACATATGGCCCAGGTAAGTTATATTGGAATGCGATGGGAAATACCTTTTGCCAGACAGATTGCATTTGAAAACAGGAAAAGAATTATTACGGATCCTGAATACTCATTAATTCTTTTTAGGGATTATGTAGTTGGTGAAAAGATTTTCTTTGTTAATGATAATTCATATAAAACTATCAGGAAAAGTGATGTCATAATTACTGATGAAAAATGTTGTAGTGTTGGTTTATTATATGATGAAAAAAAGATGAATGCTCCAAGGATTGTATTTTTAAGTAATGATATAAGGGCTGTAAAATCGGTAATTCAGAAATACAATATCCCTAAAATTATTAATGTGCCTTTAGCCAGAGAACTCTTTACAAATCATGAACCAGGCGATGAAGTTTTAAGGTTATATTACAGAAGTGTGGCGGCAATTTATTCGAACCTGATAAAGACAAATACATAATCCCAACCCTTGCCCCTTCCCATTTTTCCCTTTATAATAGTATATAAAGGAGACCCACATGAAAAAATTGTTATTGTTAATAAGTGCAGTTCTTTGTCTGGTGCTTGCTTCTTGTGCTTCTACTGCAAAGCAGACTGCTGATGGTTCGCCGGCTTTGGATGATTTTCCTTATACAAGTTATAATGCAAAGGCTGGCGATGATCTTTATATGCCTGTAAATTGTAATTTTCTTTTTTACGGTAAGACTGAGTTTGTTGAAGGCGACTGGGATTTTTCTATTCCTAAGGTGTTCGGCACAAAGACTCTTGTTACTATTTTTTCTTATACCTACTATTTTGAAGGGGTAAAAGAAGAAATTTTGTACGAAATGATTGTTTATGGCGTAAACCTTAATAAAGAGTTTCAGAATCTTGACTCTTATGCTCCTTTCCAGGCAGATACTGTTTATGGTACTGCTGCTATTGATGAGCCTAGAATTTATATTCGAACTGCCTATGGACTTGATCCAAACCTTGTTCTTGATACAACTACTTTACCGGTGGAGTTTGGCAACTACACATATTTTAGTGCTGCAACCTTTACAAGTAATTGTCCGAAGTTCCTTACTTACATGCCTGTTACTTCTAAAAAAGACGAAATTCCGTTCCATGATAGTCCGGAATCTATTGAATCGCTTGTAAACAGATCTATTGGTCCTGACGCAGCAACCTTTAATAGTTTTCCTATATTCAATATCATGGTAAAGACTAAGCTTACTGAATTGCCAACTCCTATTACAAGCACAAACACCACAGATTTACTTTTGCGCAAACAGTTCTTTTCTAATGGCGAAACAGAAATGACTATTGATTTTGATGGTATTCCGTTCCATATTATATTTAATAAAGGATTCCTGGATTACTTAAAAGATGATTATACCCTTGGTGAAGATATCTGGCTTTATTTGAATGGTCTTTATACTGCAAACGGTGTTATGACTCTTAATGTACGCGACTATACTACAACTTCTCCGGAAGCTTATTACGATTACAAGGTTGATCTTATAAAAAAATATCGCGCAGAAAATAGTCAGTAATTTGTATATGCAAAAAGCGCTTTATCTTATTCCGGTAACTCTTGGTGATACTTCCATCTCTCAGGTTCTGCCCGATTACAACCATGATGTGATTACCGGGATAAAGCACTTTATTGTAGAAAATATTCGTTCGGCTCGTCGATTTCTTAAAAAGGTTGAAAAATCTATAGACATTGACGAGCTTACTTTTTATGAGCTCAACCGTCATACAGACCGTAAGCTTATTTCTGAATACCTTAAGCCTTTGGAGCAGGGCCAGTCTGTTGGAATTATTTCGGAAGCTGGTTGTCCTGCTATTGCAGACCCAGGGGCTGATGTTGTTGCAATTGCCCAGAACCGGGGGATTAAGGTGGTGCCTCTTGTAGGTCCTTCATCAATAATCATGTCTGTTATGGCAAGCGGATTCAACGGTCAGAGCTTTGCTTTTAACGGATATTTACCTGTTGATCTTCCGGGGCGCACTAAGGCTCTTAAAAAGCTTGAAAACAAAGTTTACAATGATGACCAGACCCAGCTTTTTATTGAAACTCCCTACCGCAATTCTAAAATGTTCGAAACTATGCTGCAGGCTTTGCGCCCGTCTACAAAAATCTGTATTGCAGCAGGCATAACAACCCCTGAAGAAACAATCATTACTAAAACCGTAGAAAAATGGAAAAAGAGCCCGCTCCCGGATTTTGAAAAAGTCCCGTGTGTTTTTCTGATTGGCCGTTAGTTATACGGTTTAACCCCATCAGGTACATACTCCCCATTCAACGCTGCCAGCATTGCCTTTAGCGAATATTCACACCGCCAGCTGTAGCCAAGTAAAATGGTGTCGCACCAGCTCAGTTCTTTTGTAAGCTCCGGTGACATTGTCGAAAGTATTATTACCTTTTTGCCTTTGCCCTTAAAATAATTTGCTATTTTTACATGATTTTCGCTTGAAACACAGATTATAATTGTATTATAACTTGCGCTGATATCTGGCAGCTGGTCAATTACCCATTGAGTTTCGTTTGGTCCTGTTTCGTAATTAAAGTAAACCTGACCGGCATTCGGGTAACGGAGCAGGGCATCGCGGAAAAAGCAGTTTAGTGAACCTAACAATAAAATGCGCCCGCTTGTACTAGTGTCCAGAGGCATTGAACCTTGTTTTTCTACTGTTATTGAACGGCAGGCTTGTTCTACAAAAAACTTTTCACCTTCCTTATCCGGAATAAGACTGTCTATTGAAGCAGGGTCGGGGTAGAGGGGGGCAATTTCGCCTCCGCCTTTGTAATAATCAAGCTTTGCCTTTATAACTCTGTAGGCGGCATCTTTTACACGAGCTCTGAACTGAGCATCATCGCTCATAAGGTTTAAGTTTCTGTACCACAAGGCTTCATTAAGCTGTGCGGTGCGTGAAGAAAGAATTATATCGTTTCCGGCTTCAATTGCCATTTTAAATGCGTTAGAAATTGTTCCTGCAAAAATTGTTGCTCCCACCATTTCCATATCATCTGTAATAATCAACCCTTCATAGCCCATCTGATTTCTGAGTAAATCTGTAAGAAAATATTTTGAAAGACTGGCGGGTGCTCCCGAAGCATCTATTTTAGGAAAGCTTAAATGTCCGCTCATAATTGCGGGGCAGTTTTCCTTAATAAGATACATATAGGGAACAAGCTCGCGGCTTTTAAAAGTTTCAAAGTCAATATCTATTACCGGAAGCTTGCCGTGCGAGTCGAGCTCTGTGTCTCCGTGACCCGGGAAATGCTTTACTGTTGGAATTACTCCTGCGGCCTGCGAGCCTGCTGCAAAGGCTGCGCCAAGGATTCCTGCCTTTACCGGATCATCGCCAAACGAACGAGTACCTATGATCGAAGAGTCGTGATTTGTAAATAAATCAACCGTTGGCGCAAAATTCATGTTAATTCCAAGCGCGCGGATTTCACGGCTTATGTAATAGGCGCTGTACCAGGAATCGGTAGGGTAGCCTGCTGCTCCAATTGCCATGTTTCCGGGAGTTATCATTGTGTCGCCCTTCACATGCCTTATTGAACCACCTTCCTGGTCTGTTGCTACAAAAAGCGGAATTTTGAATCTGTTTGTCTGCGAGTCTGCCTGCAGCGAAGAAATTGATTTTGCAACAAGATGAATGTCGTTTGTATTCCAGCCGAATACCTTTACGCTTCCAAGGCCTCGTTTTACCCAGTCATAAAGCAGCTGCTCCGGTTCTTCTCCTGCCCATCCGAACATAAGAATCTGTGAATAAAGCTCGGTGTCTGTCATCTGATCTACAATTGTGCGGGCCAGCTGGTCGTTAGGTAAGTTGTCCCAGAAAGTTACTGTTGCTGTATTTGACTGAGCGTGTGCAAAATTTCCAAATGAGGCTGCTATAAATAAACTGATAAGAGCACCAAAAAATCGGGTTTTCATTTACCTTATAAACTCTTTTGCTGTATTTGCAGCAATTGCTCCGTCGCTGGCTGCCGTTACAATCTGGCGGAAAGGCTTTGACCTTACATCACCTGCTGCTAATAAACCTGGAATTGATGTCTGCATATTTTCGTCTGTTATTATATAACCCGAAATATCTTTTTTTATCATATCTACTAAATCTGTCTGAGGTGCCATGCCTGCAAAAATAAATACTGCATCGCATTCAAGCTCGATCTGTTTACCGGTCTTTACATTTTCAAGCGTAAGTCCTGTAACCTTTGCTTCTCCGTTAATCTTTTTTACAACAGAATCATAAACCGGTTCTACTCCGGCTGCAAGCATTTTATCTACAATTGCTTTTTGTGCGCGGAACTCGTCCCGTCTGTGAACAATCTTTACATCTTTCGAAAGGCTTGCAAGATAAACTGCTTCGGAACAGGCAGAGTCTCCGCCGCCAATTACAACAATCTTTTTATTGCGGAAAAACGGTCCATCGCAGGTTGCACAATAAGAAACGCCTCGTCCTGTAAGCTCTGCTTCTCCCTCAACTCCAAGATTTTTATGAACTGCACCTGTTGCTATACAAAGGGTTGGGGCAGTATAAGTAATATCTTTTGTCTGAATTACAAAATCTTTGCCTTTTTTATCTATAGAAGAAACCTGAACCTGCTTAATCTGAGCACCAAAGGCTTCTGCCTGCTTTCGCATTGTTTCTACAAAATCATAACCGTTTACTGCAGGAAAAACTCCCGGATAATTTTCAAGTTCAAAAATCTGTGCTACCTGACCACCGGCACCCATTCCTTCAAGTACAATTGTTTTTAATCCGCTTCGTGCCGCATATTGTGCAGAACTGAGTCCTGCCGGTCCTGCTCCAATGATTATATAATCAAAATTTAATGTTTCCATATATTTATTATAACAGATTTATTTTACGATTTCTATATGAATAATTCCACTATGTCATTACCGGGCTTGACCCGGTAATCTTTTTTTAAAAACAACATTTTATTTTAAGAATTTATAATTCCATGTTATAATTACTTAATGGAACAAAAAGTAATTGCAGATAAAAAGGAAAAGGCAGCTCAAAGGCGACATCAGCGGGTCTGGAATTTTTTCTGGTATTTTACTGCCCCTTTTTTTAAACTTATTTATTCCTATAACTGTAAAAAAGCCCCTGCAATAAAAGGGCCTTATCTTGTAATTTCAAATCATACAACCGAATTAGATTGTGTTCTTGTAGGCATGAGTTTTAAAAAGCAGATGTATTTTGTTGCAAGCGAGCACGTTTACCGTAAAGGCTGGGTTTCTAAGCTTTTGTACTGGTCTTTTGAACCAATTGCAAAGATGAAAGGCTCTACCGACACTCTTACAGTTATGAAAATAATCAGAAAGCTTCGTAACGGCTATAATGTCTGCCTTTTTGCAGAAGGAAACCGCTCTTTTGATGGCCGCAATTATCCTGTTCCTGAAGCTACCGGTAAGCTTGCAAAAATCTGCGGGGCCAGCCTTGTTACCTACCGCATAGAAGGCGGATATTTTATAAATCCTCGCTGGGGCTTTGGAATTCGCCGCGGAAAAGCTTTTGGTCAGGTAGTTAATGTTTATACGCCCGAACAGCTTTCTGGAATGACACCTGAACAGATAAACGAAATTATTAAAAACGATATTCACGAAGATGCCTACGAACGCCAGGCTCTTAAACCTGTTGCATATAAAGGAAAGAACCGCGCACTTGGAATTGAATGCGCTTATTGTGTATGTCCTCGCTGCAGAACTCTTGGAAAAATTACTTCAAGCGGTAACAAAGTAAAGTGTACCGCCTGTGGTAACGAAACTGAGTTTGACGTATACGGAAATTTTGATCCGGCATTTGGAGTTTCAAATACAAAAGAATGGGAAGATCTTCAGGAAGAATATTTTAAAGAACTTGCAGCTGCTGGTCCTGACAATTCGCTTCCTTTCTTTAGCGACACTGATGTCTGCCTTAAAACCCTGGATTCAAATCATACTGAAAAAGATTTAGGCAGTGGAAAAATGGCGCTTTATAAAGATCGTTTTGAGTTTGCTCCGTATAACGGTCAGGTCTTGTCTCTGCCGTTGAGCAATATTCCGGAAATGTCTGTTTACAGCCGTAACGGTTTTGTATTCAGCGATACATCTGGAACTCACTACGAAATAAAACCAATCCAGAAAAAATCCCCGCTAAACGTGCGGAAATATATATCATTAACGCGGTCCCTGAGCCTGTCGAAGGGACAATAGGAGTTAACATGAACTATTCAGCAGAAAACATCGGATTGTGGAGTCCTGTAGTACAGCTGGGAATTATCGCCCTGCTGGTACTTATTTCAAACATCTTGCGTCTTAAGGTGCCTTTTGTAAAAAAGACTTTAATGCCAACGTCGGTTCTGGCAGGTTTTCTGCTGCTGGGCTTTAAGTATACGGGCCTGCTCGAAATAAATGCCGGTCTTTTAGATGCCCTTACTTACCACGGAATTGCCCTTGGTTTTATTGCCATGTCGCTTCGTGTTACCAAAAGCGATTTTTCGCAGGGCGGGGGAGTGCGTACTGCCGTAAACAGTGGTGCAATGATTGTAAGCTCCTATATGATTCAGGGAGTTGTTGGCCTTCTTATTTCTCTGGGACTTGCCTATACCATTAAGCCGGATCTTTTTAAGGCTGCAGGTATTCTTCTTCCAATGGGCTTTGGTCAGGGACCGGGACAGGCAAATAACATTGGTTCAAGCTACGAAGCCCTTGGTTTTGCAGGCGGAAAATCCTATGCCCTTGCAATCGCTGCAACAGGATTTTTAGTAGCATGTATTATTGGTGTAATTTATCTGAACGTACAGGCACGCCGCGGAAAGTTTGAACGCAAGACGGTAGAAGAGCTTTCTGGCTCTGTAACACTCGACACCTTCCAGGATGAAGGAGAAATGCCAATCTCTCAGTCAATCGACCGACTTTCTATTCAGGTTGCACTTATTGCCCTTGTTTATGTATTTACATTCTTTGTACTGTGGGCTGTAACAAGTCTTCTTGCAAAGTTTGCTCCTGGTGTTGCAAATGCACTTTCCCCGATTTTCTGGGGCTTCAATTTTATTTTTGGATCTCTTTTTGCAGTGCTTACACAAAAGGTTCTTACACGCTTCCGCAAAATCAGACTCATGAGAATGCAGTATCAGAACAATTATCTGTTGAGCCGAATCTCTGGTCTTTTCTTTGATGTAATGATTATCTGTGGTATTGCTTCTATTGACTTTGAAGACCTTCAGGGACTTTGGCTTCCATTTGCCCTTACCTGTATCCTTGGTGGAATTGCAACCTTCTTACACCTCAAGTTCTTCTGCAAGCGTGTTTACAAAGGCTACGAAGAAGAAGGTTTCCTTTCTATGTTTGGTATGATGACCGGTACAATCAGCTCGGGTATTCTCCTTGTGCGCGAAATAGACCCTGATTTCAAAACCCCGGCTGCCAACAACCTTGTTTCAGGAAGCGGTGTAGCAATTGCCTTTGGTGCACCAATGCTCATCCTCATAAGTATGGCACCAAAATCTACCACTTCCACATTTGTAGTTCTTGGACTTCTTGTAGTTTATTACCTGATTCTTGTCGGGGTAATGTGTATAAAAGGTAAGAAAAAAGAATCTGAGTCAAATTGATACGGAATTTACCTTAAAAAGGGGTACTGTGTCAAAATGATACAGTAAAAAAAACTATGAGCGGAAAAATGACCTGAATTTCTAGTCTTTTTCCGCTTTTTTTATGTTTTTTAAGAAATTTTATACTCTCTGATGACTTGGCATAAAACTTGCTATAATATAAGTGTAGATTAAATTAGGAGAATAGCCGTATGAAACATGATGATGTACTTTCAATGTATCTTAAAGAAATAAACAAGGTTCCTTTACTCACCCGCGAAGAAGAAGTTGAGCTCTGCGAAAAAGCCAGAAAGGGTGATAAGGCTGCTAAAGATAAGATTATTAAAGCTAACCTCCGTTTTGTTGTAAAAGTTGCAAAGAAATACCAGAATCATGGACTTGACCTTACTGATTTGATCAGCGAAGGAAATATTGGTCTTATGACTGCAATTGAAAAATTTGAACCTTCCCGCGGCTATCATTTTATTTCTTATGCTGTATGGTGGATCAATCAGTCAATTCTTAAAGCACTCAGCGAAAAGAGCCGTGCAATCCGCCTGCCGTTGAACCGTGCAAACGAGCTTGTACGCATTGAATATGCAAGTAACCTTATTAATGGCAATGTAACAGAAGCCGAAGAAGTTGAACAGATTGCTCAGATGACAAATATGAGTGAAGTAAAAGTTCGCGAGCTTATGGCAATCAGCAATGATATGATTTCGCTTGATGCAAAAGTTTCTTCAAAAGAAAGCGACAATTCTACTGTAAGCGATTACTTTGAAGATGAAACTTATGAGCGTCCTGAAGAAGCTACCGTAAACAAGGCACTCAAAGCCGATATGAACAAGCTGCTTAATACTCTCAAACCTAACGAAGCAAAGGTTATTCGTCTGCGCTATGGTTTGAATGGTTATAAGCCAATGTCACTGCAGGAAATTGGTGAAGAATGTAACCTTACAAAAGAGCGTGTTCGTCAGATAGAAAAAAAGGCTATCTTCCGTCTGCAGAATCCTACAAGAATGAAGAGACTCGACGGATATCTTGCAGCTTAGTTCTGTTGTGAGATTTTTGAAAATGAAGAAAAGGCGTCGGCACGGGCCTGGAGTAAAAGCTCTTTGTCTTTGCTGATGTCTGCAATACCAAGTGTTAATTCACCGGCCTGGGCAGTTCCCTGTAATTCGCCCGGGCCTCTTGTTTTTAAATCCTGTTCTGCAATATAAAATCCGTCGGTGCTCTGGCGCAGAGCCTTCATTCGTTCAATGCCTGTTTCAGAAAGATTTTTGTTGTATATAAGAAAACAGAAAGACTGATCGCTTCCTCGGCCAACGCGTCCACGAAGCTGATGAAGCTGGGCCATTCCAAAATGATCAGCCTGTTCAATTACCATGCAGGTTGCATTAGGAACATCAACTCCAACTTCTATAACTGTTGTTGCAACAAGAATCTGAATCTTTCCGTCATGAAAATCACGAAGGGCAGCGGCCTGTTCATCTTCGTCAATTTTACTGTGAACAAGTGCGCATTTATATTCAGGAAAAAACTTTTTAAGGTTTTCAAAATTCTTTTCGGCAGATTTAAAATCACCATCTGCCTGTATTGCGGGATAAACAAAATAAGCCTGATGACCTTTTGCAAGCTCTTTACGCACAGCTTCATATGCATTTGTTTCGTTGCCTTCTTTTACAAGGTATGTGGTAATTGGCTTTCGTCCATTTGGCATGGTTTTTATTGTAGAAACATCAAGGTCACCAAACATTGTAAGAGCAAGGGTTTGCGGAATTGGAGTAGCACTCATCATCAGAACATGAGGTTCACTTGTCATGCCGTTTTCTTCACTAACGCGGCCTTTTGCAATAATTGCCTGGCGTTGTAAAACTCCAAAGCGATGCTGTTCATCAATTACTGCAAGCTGTAAATCTTTGTAGGCAACTTGTGCACTGAACAAGGCGTGGGTTCCTACCAGAATATCAATTTCTCCTGCCTTAAGGGCTTTTAAAAGCTGGGTGCGTCCGGCGGCTTTTACGTTTCCTGTTAAAAAAGCAGTTCTTACTCCAAGACTGTCCAGCATTCGTGAAGTTGTTTCTGCGTGCTGGCGGGCAAGAATTTCGGTTGGAGCCATAAAGGCACACTGACCTCCATAATTAATAACCCTAAGGCAAATAAAAAGGGCAGTCAGGGTTTTACCGGAACCAACGTCTCCCTGTAAAAGCCGTGCCATTGTAAAAGGAGGTCTGCCTGTATTTTCCTGAGGCTTGTAGCGCTGTGTAAAGCCTGTATCTATTTCGCAGTTCATCTGGTAAATAACTTTCTGCTGGTCTGCCGTTAAATCAAAAGGAAGCTTGTCCATAAGCTGGCGTTGCAAGGGCGAAAGAGAGGCGCGGAATTGTGCTGTGGTAATTTCTTCTAAAGGGGCTGCACCCTGTGTAAGTTCATCTCCGGGAATAAAGCCTCTGTGTCTGAAGGCGCGTTGTGCTATTGCATACTGCAGATGATACAGTTCTTCGTAGGCAAGGGTTTTTCGTGCAAGCTCGGCCTGGTCTAAAGATTCTGGCATGTGAATCTGGGAAATTGCTTGCTGTTTGTGTAAAAGTCCTCTTTCGCTGATAATTTCTGACGGTATTTCATCTTCAATGCCGTGGGCATACTGACTTACTGCTGTATTTATGGCCTTTGTTAATACCTTCTGGCTAAGGCCTTCTGTAAGATGGTAGACAGGAATAATGCCCGTGTTCAAAGGCTTTGTCTGTTTAAGTAAGGCTGCCGTAACTTCCTGCATGGAATTAACTCCCAGTTGATTTAGGCTCATAGGACTTACTTCAAAAGCTGAGGACTGCAGCTTATTGTATTTTACATAAAAAGAACCAGTTACAGTTATTACACTTCCCGGGGGCAGCTGATTTTCTAAAAAGGCCCGGTTAAAGCAGATTAATTCTGCGGGAGCTGTTCCGTCATTAATATTAATTTTAAGGGTTTTCATGCGGCCATAGCCAAACCATTCATGGGACATGACTCGGGCAACCGTATGGATTTTGGGATTTGTTTTATACTGGTCCAGACTCACCTTTACAGAACGGTCCTCATAGTCGCGGGGATAGTATTGCAAAAGGTCGCCGGCAGTAAAGATATTTAGTTTTGCGAGAAGTTTTGTAAGTTTTGGTCCAACCCCTGTTATTGTAGCAACCGGGGTTTTAATGTCGTTTATTTTCATACGCACTCGTCATCCCGAACTTGTTTCGGGATCTATGTATTTCAGATGCTGAAACAAGTTCAGCATGACGTATTAAAATGGTATGCTGTTACACAGATTAATCAAAAGACCAAATAAAACTCTTCCTACAAACCAGATAACTCCAAGAGTGATCCAGCTTACAAGCAGGGCCTTCTGGTAGGTCAGGTTTTTGCGGAAAAAAGTATTCCCTATTTTGTAGACAATTTTTTGCAGCATAAGGTCTACCTGGTACCAGGCAGAGTTTGTAGAAACCTGGCCCTTGTTTATAAGAAGTACAATCCAGCGGATCAAAATCAGCAGTATAAATATTGTAAGCAGGGTAGAAAGCAGATTCCAGAGCATTCCAAGAATCATTGCAAGGATTCCGCCAAAATGGATTCTTCCTGTTGTTGCAATGCCCCCGATTATTGAAGACAAAATCGAAAGAATTCCAATTGCAAGAATGGGTGAAAAATCAATGTTACCAAAGCGGAACCAGCCTCTTCTTGAAAACAGATTTAAGTATGGGTCTGTAATTCTAGAAATCACCTTGCCGAATTTTGTAAACTTTGCGCCCGGGATCCAGGTCATGAAAATAGAAATCAAACACAAAACTGTGTATATAATTATAATTGCCGAGATTATAGAAAGAACTGTACCCATAATAATACTCCTATTCCAGCCAGACATCCTTTACGAACGGAACGGTCTTTAGCTTTTCAATTGTTGCTTCCTCTGCGTTCATATTAAGCTGGTTGTTTGCCTTTATAACGAAAGGATTATTTTTTGCGTCTATATGAAAATATACTGAACAATTACCCTTTTCGCCAAATAAAAAATTCTTTAAATCTGAAATTTGTGTTTCGGCATTGAAATTTGGATCTATAAGAATGTGCACTGCCTGAATAGAACGGTTTTCGAGCATTTTTGCATCTTCAATAGAATCTATAATAAGAGAAGGAGTGTCGCGTGAAGCATCTACCTTGCCCTTAAAGGCATATATTCCGCCGTCTTCAAGCTGATTACGCAAAACTCCCCAGGTTTTTGGGAAGAAGGTACAGTCAATTTCGCCTTCGTAATCAACAAGCTTTGCAAAGGCCATTTCATCACCTTTTTTTGTTCGGATTGGGTGCAGGCCCGAAAGCATTCCAAGGGCTATATACGATTTACCGGCATCGCGTCTGGCCCATGGATTCACCCCCTGAGCATCAAGCTGTGCTTTTTCTGCCTTTGCTTCTGCAGCAGCGCGTGCCATTGTAGAAGACTTGAGTGTTACTGCACGGGCAATTGCCTTTTTATAATCATCAAGCGGGTTACCACTTACGTAACAGCCTATGCATTCCTTTTCCATATTAAGGATTTCCATTGTAGGAACATCATCAATCTTCTGGAATTCAAACTCTGTATAAGAAAGCTCTTCTTCGCTGAATTCACCAAACAAACTTTCCTGACCTTTTTTAGAATCAGAAAGAATATCATCGGCATAAGCAACAGCGGCATCCATATTGGCAAGAAGCGTTACACGGTTTAAGTAAGTTCCGTCTTCTTTACCAACATTATCAAAGGCGCCTGTTTTTATAAGAACTTCAATTGCTTTTTTATTTACTAAAACTTTTCCTTCTTCGTCTGTGCTTACACCAACCCTTTTCAAGAAATCCATAAAGTTTTTGTAAGGACCATTGTTATTTCGCTCGGTAACAATTGACTGTGCAGCTGTGTCACCAATTCCCTTGATTCCTTTAAGACCAAAAACAATTCTTCCCTCAACTACATCAAAGTAAACATCAGAACGGTTGATATCAGGCGGGTCAACAGGTATTCCCATTTTTCGTGCTTCTTCTATGTAAGCCGGAAGTCCGTCTGTAGAGTTAATTTCGTTTGTAAGGTTGGCAGCCATAAATTCTGCAGGCTTATTTGCCTTGAGCCAGCCTGTACGGTATGCAAGAACTGAATAAGCAGCCGCGTGCGACTTGTTAAAGCCGTAGCCGGCAAACGGAACCATTATTTCAAAGATTTCATCGGCATGCTGTTCGGTAAAACCTTTTTTAAGTGCACCTTCAATAAAGTCTTTTTTCTTGCCCATAAGAACTTCAGGCTTTTTCTTACCCATGGCACGGCGGAGCATATCGGCTCCACCAAGACTAAAGCCCGCAATAATCTGGGCAACCTTCATAATCTGTTCCTGATAAACCATTACACCATAAGTTTCTTTAAGAAGTTCTTCAAGCGAAGGGTCAGGGTAGTGGATTGTTTCAGGCTTCCATTTTCCTTCTATATATTGAGGAATGCATTCCATAGGTCCTGGACGATAAAGCGCATTCAACGCAACAAGGTCTTCAATTTTTTCAGGCTTAAACTTCCGTAGAATATCCTGCATGCCGGGAGATTCAAACTGGAATACAGCAACAGAGTCGCCGCGCTGGAACAGTTCAAAAGCCTTCTGGTCAGTTTCGCTTACCTTATCTGCATGGAAATCTGGCTCGCCGGGCTTTTTATGTTTATTGATAATATTTTCTGCATAACGGATAAGTGAAAGAGTTTTGAGTCCAAGGTAGTCAAACTTTACAAGACCACAAGGTTCAATAATATCCATTGTATATTGAACTGCAACTTCGCCTGTTTTTGCATCTTTAAAAACAGGTGCCCAGTTTGGAAGCGCTGTAAGACCAATTACCATTCCCGATGCATGAAGACCTGTATTGCGGTTTACATTTTCGAGCTTAAAGGCAAGTTCAAAAAGCTTCTGGTATCGGGGGTCGTCTTTGTAAGGAATAAGCTGTCCGCCGTCAGGGAACTTTTCGCTTGGAGGTTCAAAGGCACTTTTTAAGGTTGCCTTAGGGTTATCGGGAATGCATTTTTTGAGCATGTTTACTTCGCTAAGCGGGATGTTTAAAACACGTCCAACATCTGTAATTACCTGCTTTGCCTTGAGTGTACCAAAGGTAACGATGTGTCCAACCTGCGGCTCTCCGTATAGGTCGCGCGTGTGCTGGATAATATCCTGGCGAAAATCGAAGTCCATATCAACGTCAAAATCGGGCATTGATACGCGTTCAGGATTCAAGAATCGTTCAAAAATCAAACCAAAGCGGAATGGGTCAATATCTGTAATTTCAAGACAGTAGGCAACAAGAGAACCCGCACCTGAACCTCGGCCAGGTCCGATTGGAATATTGTGTTCCTTGGACCAGTGAATGAATTCCCATACAATAAGGAAGTATCCGCTAAAGCCCATCTTAAAAATAATTCCAAGCTCGTATTCTGCACGGTCACGTATTTCCGGAGTGATTTCTACGTAGCGCTTGCGAAGTCCTTCTTCTACAAGGTGGCGCACAAAATCGTCCTGGTTTGCTGCATAGTCATCGCCGTGCTTCTGGAATTCTTTAGGAAGCTCAAAGCGGGGGAGGCAGGCCTTTAATTCTTCTGTTTTATACTGATGAATTGTAAGGTTGCACATGTTGGCAATCTTTATTGTGTTGTCATAGGCTTCGGGACACTGCGGGAAGAGCAGCTTCATTTCTTCTTCTGTTTTAAAGTACCAGGAAGTAAGATTCTGCTCACCGCCCATGCGTGAATGTGGTTCTGTAAGAATATCTTTAAAGCCAATACAACGCAGTGCATCCTGTGCTTCTGCATCTGACTGTTCTACATAGTGAACGTCGTTTGTTACTACAAGAGGAATGTCCAGCTTATGGGCCAGTGCAATCAGCTTTTCTGCAACAATTTTCTGGTCAGGAAGTCCGTGATCCTGAATCTCTATATAATAATGATCCGGTCCAAAAAGATTTTTATATTTAAGTGCAAGCTCTTCGGCCTCTTTGTCCATTCCTGCAAGCAGCATCTGTGGAAGCTCACCCATAATACAGGCCGAAAGACAGATTAAACCTTCGTGATATTTTTCAAGCAGTTCAAAATCTATACGTGGTTTTCCGTAATAAAGGCCTTCTGTAAACGCAATTGAAGAAAGCCACGACATGTTTTCATAGCCTTTTTGATTTTCGCAAAGAAGAATAAGGTGGAAGTAGTGTGCATGGCGCTCGCCGTCTTCACCCTTGTGGCTGTAAGGAACATCGTTTTTTTCAAGATGGCTTCCGTAGGCTACGTAGAACTCTTCACCTACAATAGGATTTATTCCGTTTGCATGGCAGATATGCTCAAAATTGAGTACTCCAAACATGTTTCCGTGGTCTGTAAGCGCAAGAGCCGGCATATTAAGCCTTTTAGCTTTTGCAATAAGAGAATCAAGCTTAGCACAACTGTCCAAAAGAGAGTAGTCGGAATGTACATGGAGGTGAACAAAGTTAGATACCGGTGTCCCCTCCGGCGCCGGATCAAAAACATGTATGTCTGCCATAGGTCTAGTATGGTAAAAAAATGACTTTAATTCAAGGTGTTGTGTGGTTCCTGAACCAGTCGAAGGACTGCTTTTTTTGTCTAATTTACCTCATTTAGAGTTTCCAGCACTTTATCTAGCGGTGCATTCATTTTTTGAGCAGCAATTTGAGGACTTGCATTAAAGTCTTTTACTAAAAGCACAGCATCTTCTATTGCTTTTTCTTGTATGCCTTGTTGTATGCCTTGTTTCAAAGCCTCGGAAGCTCTTATGTCACCATATTCTTCTACAATTCTGCTTGCCACTTCTATACCTCTTTTATCTTGCTTTAAGAATCTCATTTTGTCTGCAAGTTCTGAATAAAACATTTCATCGGCATTTGCTGTTGAAAAGTCGTGCATCAGCCTTCCGAGAGGGTCATCAGCCTCGTATTTGCCGTTTACATACATTATATTACAATCATCGTCAAAGGGCAAATAATTTCCTGCAGCATCTGTAATATCAAGAGATTTTTTTACACGATATACAGGTAAGCCTCTTTCGAAAATATCATTTTCTAAAATAAAAATGATATAAAGATTTGGTAAATCCTTAAAAGTTCCTCCTTTTTGAATGGTATGACTGTCCATTAATGCCTGATGATATCTTATTCTCCTTGCTCCCGCACCTGCATCTGCCCGCTGAATTTCAATATTGTATTCAGTCTTAAAGATATCTTCTGCAACTATATCAAGTCTGACTGATTTTCCAAATAGATTTGTTTTCTGCATCTGCGACATAGATTTTGTAACGGTCAAATCATTCCTGTTTAATAATATTCGAATAAGAAATTGTGTCATTTTTATGTCATCGCTGAAGGCTGCAGACATAAATTCATCATCAAAGAACCGCATGGCTCTGACTCTTTCCAGTATTATTGGATCAATGTTATCGAAAACCGTTTTAGACATGTTTTCCTCTTTAGGTGAATGTAATGCACAGAACATACCGCCCCGGCGAGAAAGAAAATTTCCTATATATAGTATTAAAAAAAAAGTGGACTTCTTACAAAAAATTGCAAAAAAACTTTAAAAAAAATGTAAATAAGTTCAAAAAGCTGCTTCTATATTCCAACTTTCCCCAAAACCCGTTATAATTTACATATGTCACGAGAAAAGATTGTTGTTTTAGATTTTGGGTCGCAGTATGCGCATTTGATTGCTAAGCGTTTCAGAATGCTGGGCTATTATTCAGAGATTGCGCTTCCTTCGGCGGGGCTTGAAGCTTTTGAAAATGCACGCGGAGTTGTTTTTTCGGGTGGACCTTCTTCTATATATGAAGATAATGCGCCTGAGTTTAATTCACAGATTCTTTCACTCGATATTCCTATTTTAGGGCTTTGCTATGGTCATTATATAGTACAAACCGGCTATAACGGAAAGGTAGAAAAGGCACCGGTTGGCGAATTTGGTTTTGCAACACTTAATTTTGCAGACGGAATGGGTGGTGCTGCTTCTAAATGCCCGCTTTTTAAAGATATCAGCGGTTCCCAGCAGGTATGGATGAGCCATCAGGACGGCGTTGTAAAAATGGGCGACGGCTTTGAAGTTGTAGGCTCTACCAAAGACTGTCCTTTTGCCGCTACACAAAACCTTGGCAAAAAACGCTTTTCTCTTCAGTTCCATTGCGAAGTAAAAGATACTCCCTGCGGAAATCAGATTTTCCAGAACTTTGCAGATTTCTGCGGTATGAAAAAGAACTGGGATCAGGATACTGTTTTAAATATCATTCTTGAAAATATCAAAAAAGAAGCAGAAGGCCGAAACGTTTTGCTCTTCCTTAGTGGTGGCGTAGACTCTACAATTACTTTTGCACTTTTGAACAAGGCTCTTGGTCAGGACCGTGTACTTGGTCTTCATATAGATAACGGTTTTATGCGCAAAAATGAAAGTGCTCAGGTTGCCGACGCCTACCGAAAATTTGGTTTTACCAACTTTATAGTAGAAGACGCCAGCGAAAGCTTCTTAAAGGCAATCAGCGGTCTTACGGATCCTCAGAAAAAGCGTATGGCTGTTGGCGAAAACTTTATTACTGTACGCAATGAGGTAACTGCCCGCCAGAATCTTGATGATTCCTGGATGCTTGCCCAGGGAACCCTTTACCCTGATATTATTGAATCTGGCGGAACAAAAAACAGTCACACTATTAAAACTCATCATAACCGGGTTGCAGGCATTCAGGAGCTTATTGCAAAAGGTCTGATTATTGAGCCTGTTCGCGATTTATATAAGGATGAGGTTCGTGCAATAGGTAAAAAGCTTGGACTTTCCGATGAACTTGTTATGCGTCATCCTTTCCCGGGTCCTGGACTATCTATTAATGTTCTTTGTTCAAACGGTCAGCCTGATCCAAAGGACGCAGAAGAAATTGCCCTTGCCCAGAAGGAGCTTGATGCTGTTCCTCTTGATATGTTCTGCGAAAACTGTCAGGCCACCCTCAAGCGCTCAATTCTTCCTGTTCGTTCTGTTGGTGTTCAGGGCGATTTCCGTACCTACCGCTTCCCGGCCTTGCTTACATTCAAAGACGAAGGCGACGGCTTCTACCACTTCCCGGGCAAACGCGAAAAGCTTGAAGCTGCTTCTTCTGCAATTACAAATTCTGCAAAATATATAAACCGCACCTGTGTAAGACTTTACCAGAAGCCAGACATCAAAGATTCCGACCTTAAAATTCAGGAAGGTTACTGTGACCGCCGCCGTTTGGACCAGCTCCGCGAAGTAGATAATATCGTTCTTACAGATCTTCACAAGACCGGCTGGTACGAAAAGATTTTCCAGCATCTAACGATTGATCTGCCTTATGCAGCCAGCGCCGACCATGCAAGCTTTGTACTTCGTCCTGTTATTTCAGAAGATGTTATGACAGCCCGATTTGCAATGTTCCCGCCTGAACTGCTTGAAACAATTGTACATAAAATTTCACAGCTGCCGTTTGTTGATGCACTTTATTTTGATGCAACAAACAAACCTCCGGCAACATTCGGCTGGGAGTAGAGGAGTATTAATCACATGAAAAAATCAGTTCGATTAGTGTTTACTGCATTATTTGTCTCTTTCGTTATGGCTTCAATGCCTGTTTTTGCTCAAGGTGTTTCTTACGGAGAACTGACTTTTGATAAATCAGAAGTAAATTCTTTTGACCGCCCGTTTATGAATGCATATTCAAAACCGCTTGATTACACTGCAACAGGCCTTGAACTTGCTTCTCTTATGACACCGTTGTTCCTTATACCAGCCCCAACCCAGGATTACTGGAAGCTTGGTGTTGAATATGCAGAAACTATTGTTTTTGCATGGGGTGCAAAGGAGCTTGCAAAGCATTGTGTTACCCGTTACCGCCCATATATGTATTTTGAAGGCGCTCCACAGGACGCAATTGCCGACGGCGACTATAAAGATTCCTTCTTTTCGGGGCATGCAACCTTAAGTTTTGCCGCAGCCAGCTTTACTACTTACCAGGCACTTACATATTTCCCGAATTCTCCATATAAATGGATAACAATTGGTGTTTCATACGCACTTTGTACAACTACAGCCGTTCTTCGTCTTGCAAGCGGAAATCATTTTATGACAGACGTACTTTGCGGGGCAGTTGTGGGTACAGCACTTGGATTTTTTATTCCATGGGTAAATCACTTCTGGTTTGAACCGTCTCTTGATGCACAGAATCCAATAGCCATGAACATCTTTCCTACAGGTATAAATTTTTCCTTTAGATTCTAGTTTTTGGTTTGACAGATAGCCTTTTTTACTTTACAATTAAAGGTGAACTATTCTAAAAAATGTTATAATAGGAGTGAAGTATATGCCAACTTGGATTTGGTTTATAATTCTCCCTGTTGTTGGAATTGTTCTTGGATGGATTATTCGCTGGCTTTATGCCAGATTTCAATTATCTGCTTCAGAGCAAAAGGCAGAACGTGTAAAACAGGACGCAATCAGAGAAGCTGAAGCACAGAAAAAAGAAATTTTGTTAAATGCAAAAGATGAGCTCATTCGGGAAAGAAATCAGCAGGAAAGAGAAAATAGGGAGCGCCGTGCTGAAATCCAGCGCTATGAGGCACGTTTAAATAAAAAAGAAGAACTTCTTGAAGAACGTGCAGCCCAGTTTGAAAAAGGTGAGAAGGAACTTGAAGATCAGAAGACCGCTATGGCCAAAAGAGAAGAGTTCCTTTCTAAGCAGGAAGAGTTGTACAGAACAGAACTTGAAAAAATTTCGGGTCTGTCTGCACAGGAAGCAAAAGATCTTATTATTAAAAATCTTGAAAACGAAGCACGTCACGATGCACAGGCTTTAATCAATAAGATTGAACAGGAAGCTCAGCTCACCGCAGAAAAGAAAGCAAAAGATGTATTGATTACTACAATCCAGCGTATTGCTCCGGAAACAACGAGTGATATTACTGTAACTACAGTTTCATTACCTAGTGATGAAATGAAGGGACGTATTATCGGTCGTGAAGGACGCAACATTCGTACGCTCGAAACTCTTACTGGTGTAGACATCATCATTGATGATACTCCTGAAGCAGTTGTAATTTCTTGTTTTGACCCTGTACGCAAGGAAATTGCAAAGGAATCTTTGGAACGACTTATTTCTGATGGACGCATTCATCCGGCACGCATTGAAGAAATTGTTCAGAAGGTTACCCACGAGGTTCAGAATAAGATTTACGAAGAAGGTGAAAGAGCCCTCTTTGATCTTGGCATTCACAACATGAGTACAGATGGTATTCGTGCTTTGGGACGTTTGTATTTCCGTACAAGTTATGGCCAGAATGTTCTTACACACTCAAAGGAAGTTGCAATGGCCGCAAGCATGATTGCTGCAGAAATTGGTGCAGACAGAGAGCTTGCTAAACGCGCTGCAATTCTCCACGATATTGGTAAGGGTGCCGAAAACGACAGTGACCAGAACCACGCAGAAGTTGGTGCCGAAATGGCCCGCAAGATGGGTGAAAATGCAGCTGTTATAAACGCAATTGCCGCACACCACAACGACGTAGAAGCAACAAGCCTTGAGGCAATAATAGTTCAGATTGCAGATGCAATTTCTGCTTCAAGACCAGGTGCCCGCCGTGAAACAATTGACAATTACGTTAAACGACTCGAAAACCTTGAGGCAATTGCCGAAGGCTTTAACGGAGTGGAAAAGGCATACGCAATTCAGGCAGGACGCGAGCTTCGCATTCTTGTTAATAACGAAAAGGTTCCGGACGGAGAAGTCAAAGAACTTGCAAGAAGCATAGCTAAGCAGATTGAAACCGATTTGCGCTACCCAGGCCGAATACGATTAACGATGATTCGTGAAACTAGAATTATTGAATATGCACGCTAGTGCAGCTTGTCATTGCCGGGCTTGACCCGGCAATCTTTTTTTAAAATCTTATTCCACCATAAAGGCAGAGGATATGATCTGTATTATAGTTTCCACGAGGAATACAGCGGTAGTATGCCCCTGCATGTGGTTTTATTTTGTATTCTTTTTCTTCCATAAAATCATATTGAAGTGAAATTCTAAAACCGTTGCCCCAGGCTTTTGTATCCTGTTTTGGAGCTTCGTCAAAATAGTCGGTTCTGTTTCCAAGAACGTATGAAATAGAAAAGTTAAAGCCTGTTCTTGTAGGAAAAACTTTTATTCCTGTAAAAAAGGCATAATCAAAAGTGTTAAAATAATCTGAACCTGCCCACAAAAAATCACAGAAGGTTTCTGCACCAAACATTATTTTAAGAGGGTCAGAAATATTAAGATTTGTGTCGGCTGTAATCCCTAATATAATTCTTCTAAAATCAGACTTATTCAAAAGTGATTTTCGAAAGTCCCCAGCCCCAGAATCATAAATAGAAATCCCAGTCCCCAAAGAGATTTCCGTAGTTAAAAAACTATCTTTGGCCACCAGGCTGAATGTCATTGTTATTGTGAGCATTATAAGAAGAAATAGTTTTTTCATAATAAGAAAATCTCCATAAAAAAGAATCAATTGTTGGAGAATTATTTGAATGCGGGAAAGATTCATACTCGCCCATCTTTCCCGCAGGCGAATAATTCTCCAACATTAAAGATTTTTGCGCTACGTTATTTTTTTAATTCTGAAGAACTAATATTGCTCCAAGAACAATCAAATGATATGCAAAGTCATAAAGCCAATTCAAAAAGTTCCAGTGTGAACCATGATTAAAAAGGCTTCCGCTTCCCAAGAAATCAATAAGGACAATTGCAATAATCCATACAATCAGAATAATCATCATGAGTATTTTTCCAAGCCCGCCAAGTCTGTCGCCCAGAAAAATATCAAGAATAAGGAAAACACCTGCAATAAGTTCTATTACTCCAAAAATTATGCAGAGAATTGATTCAACATTTCTTGCTTCAATGATGTGTCTGATTGCAGCAACTCCTGCATCGCCACCGCCCTGAAGAGCCCAGATTCCTGCTACTGTGAGCATTGCTCCAACTGCAATCTGCAGAAGAAGTTTTCCTACTGAAAAGTTATTTGCTTTTCCCATCTTTTCCTCCTATTTATATACAACTTTAAAAGTTTGAAATACTACTTTAATATCAGGTGCAAATTCAAAACCAAGAACTGCGCCTTCGTCTTCTAAATATTCCTGCTTTTTTTCGCGCCAGGCTTCAAGATTTTCGTCTTCACCTTCCTGCTTTGCCATTTCCCAGGTTACTTCGTTGAACGGAAGTATGTTTACGCTTTCAAGTTCAATTACGCAGACCGGATTATTTGCCCTGTCTACAACGATATATAATTCGCCCGAAACTGGGAGTGGTTCTTCATCAATTGCAAAGGTTGCATAGCTTGAAAAAAAAGCTGTCTTCTGGCCCGAAATAACAAGGGCATTCATTTCGTCTGCAACAAAGCCCTTTGCTTCAAAAAACAAATCACCTGCGCATTTTGTATCCTGGGGAAGTTTTTTTTGTGCAAGAAATTTGTTCCAGTATTCGTCAAGATGGGTCATTTACGCCTGCCTACTGTTTTTTGCTCAGCTTGATTATAAATGCAGTTATAAATAAAACGCTTGGAATAATGGCACACAAAAGAGGAATGAGCGGGAATCCAAAAATTGTCACTGCGTTTACATCAAAAATGCCAAGTTCTTCCATTAATTCTATTACAAGAGCGGCATAGCTGAACAAAAATCCTGCAACAAGAAACATCCACGAAGCATCGCGTGTTTTAGACATTACAAAAATTGCCATGAATGCAGCAATTCCGCCAAGGATAAGCTTTATTATAAATAAAATAATTTCATGATTCATTTTTATTCCTCATAAGGGTTATTTTTTAGCTTTGTAAAAACGCCTTTATCTGCTCCAAACGGAACAATAGAAGGCTCGTTGTATGACGGATTGATTACAATATTGCAGTCAAGGCAGTGTTTAACAAACTCGTCATATTTATTTTCGGAAATTTTAGGGTATAAATAAGGCCCTTTTCGCTCCCAGTATTTTGTAAGGATTGTGTCGTAAATAAACCAGTCCTTTTCTGCGCGGAGTGGAAGCTCTGCAATAAGATTGTATATTGCACGGGTGAGGGCGGTTTGCAATGAGAAGGGTGGTTCGACCCCTTCGACAGGCTCAGGGACCCCCGGGGCTGCAATGGCTAAAATAACAATATCTTCTCCCCAAGGGAACGGCGGAATAATTACTACTGCATCTGCACCGGAAAGATCTTCCTGTTCTTTATTCCACGGTTTATATGAAACTATGTTTTTTGCACCGGCACTAACTGCAGCTTTAACGGCATCAGACTTTGTATAATAGAAAGAAGCATGACATTCTTTTCCAATGAGTTCAGAAACAGCCTTATCAATGCGCGGTTTGTCTTCGCAAATGAAGCTACCGGTCAGGCCTTTGTTCATCATATTCTTAAACATTGTAGCAGCATTTTTTCCGTCCCAGCCAAGTATGGCTTTTCCGTTTTCCTGGAACATATCAGTGAGCCGCTGACTTTTGTGTGTATATAAAAAGCATCCCCGGGCCCTGGTAACAAACCCGTATCGTGCGTAAAGTTCCTTGTACAACTGATCTTTTGTCATATCTGTATTATACCATGTGTGTCAAATATTGTAAAACAGGAGGCCTCTATAGATAAAAACAGCGGGAGGGAGTGGCTTCAGATTTCAAAAACATTCTAGCTTGCTGCCGCGTGAGCGGCAACGTATATAATTCCAAGGCAAGCTAGCATGTAGGCGGTGAACCGCCGGTTTTGCAAATCTGAAGTTACGACCGGTAGCTGTTTTTATCTATCACATGAATACATTTTAGCACAAATTTTACCACAAAAAAATACAGATTTTACAAAAATTCCTGACTAGAATTCCAGTGAAAATAAGAAAATAGCAAGAATTTGTAGAATATCGGTGAATTTTTTGATGTTTTACAATCTATAATGCCTAGTTAAAGGGGTCGTTGGCCTTATATAAAAAAAATTAGGAGTTTTTCTTATGAAAAAAATTTTAGTAGTTTTGCTCGCAGCAGCAGCATTGTTCGCAACTGCTTGTAGCAAGGGTGCTGGATCAAGCACAAAAGTTGGTGTTTCTATGCCTACAAAAGATTTGCAGCGCTGGAATCAGGATGGTGCAAACATGAAGAGTCAGCTCGAAAAAGCTGGTTACACAGTAGATCTTCAGTATGCAGCAAACGACATCAACACACAGATTTCTCAGCTTGAGAACATGATTACTGGAGGATGTAAAGTTCTCGTAATCGCTTCTATCGATGGTTCTTCTCTTTCTAACGTTCTTGCAACAGCAAAGAAAAAGAACATTCAGACAATTGCATATGACCGTCTTATCATGGACACAGACGCAGTTTCTTACTATGCAACATTCGATAACTACAAAGTAGGTACTCTCCAGGGTGACTACCTTGTTGACAAACTCGGACTCAAGAGCCGCTCAGCTGATGATCCAGTTTACATGGAATTCTTTACTGGTGACCCAGGTGATAACAACATCAACTTCTTCTTCGGAGGAGCTATGGATGTTCTTAAGCCTTACCTCGACAAGGGTGTAATTGTATGTCCTTCTGGACAGACAGCTAAAGCACAGGCTGCTACTCTTGAATGGTCTTCAGAAAGAGCTCAGTCAAGAATGGAAAACCTCATTACATCTAACAGCTATTCTCCAAAGGGACAGAAGCTCGACGCTGTATACTGCTCTAACGACTCTACAGCACAGGGTGTAACACAGGCTCTCCTTTCTGCTGGATACGATGCATCTAACTTCCCTATAATTACAGGTCAGGACTGTGATATCACATCTGTAAAGAACATGCTTAAGGGATATCAGTCAATGTCTGTATTCAAGGATACACGTACACTCGCTTCTAAGGTTGTTGAAATGGTTGACGCTATCATGAAGGGTTCTAACCCACCTGTAAATGATACAAAGACATATGACAACAACGTTAAAGTTGTACCATCATTCCTTTGTGAACCAGTATTCGGTGATGTAAACAACTACAAGGCTCTCCTCGTAGACTCTGGATACTACAAAGAATCAGAACTCAAATAGGTTGAGTTAATGCCATAATAAAAGGGCTGTTCATGAAAAATCTGACAGCCCTTTTTTTTTGAAAAGATTTATAAATAAAAATAGAGGGGTTCCAATGGCTAAGACATTATTGGAAATGAAAAATATCACCAAGGTGTTTCCCGGTGTAAAGGCACTCGATAACGTAAACCTTACTGTAGAAGACGGTGAGATTCACGCAATTTGTGGTGAAAACGGTGCGGGAAAATCTACTTTGATGAATGTTCTGAGCGGTATCTATCCATACGGAACATACGATGGCGACATCGTTTACGACGGAGAAATCTGTAAGTTTCAGACAATCAGGGACAGTGAAGCAAAAGGTATTGTAATTATTCACCAGGAGCTTGCTCTTGTTCCACTCCTTACAATCGGTGAAAATATGTTCCTTGGAAACGAAAGAGGATCCAAGGCTAAAATAAACTGGTCCGAAACATTTGATAAGGCCGATGAGCTTTTGAGAACTGTAGGACTTTCGGATTCATCAAAAACTTTAATTAAGGATATTGGTGTAGGTAAGCAGCAGCTTGTAGAAATTGCCAAGGCACTTGGTAAGAATGTACGCCTGCTTATTCTTGATGAACCTACAGCTTCTTTGAACGATACAGAAGCCAAGCACTTGCTTGACCTTATGCTTGAATTCAAAAAGCAGGGAATGACTTGTATTATCATTTCCCACAAGTTGAACGAAATATCTTATGTTGCAGATAAGATTACAGTTATCCGCGACGGACAGACAATCACAACACTTGATAAAAAGAAAGATAACTTTACTGAAGATATGATTATTTCTGCCATGGTTGGTAGAAGTATTACTGACCGATTCCCTAAACGAGAATCACATGTTGGTGAAGTTTGCTTTGAAGTTAAAGACTGGTGTGTAGACCATCCGGTATTCGACGGAATTAAGGTTTGCGACCATATCAACTTTAATTTACGCAAAGGTGAAGTTCTGGGAATTGCAGGCCTTATGGGTGCCGGACGAACAGAGCTTAGCATGAGTATCTTTGGTCATTCCTACGGATCAAATATCCGCGGGCACATATATATGAACGGAAAGGAAGTCTCTTTCCCTAATGTAAAATCTGCAATTAAGGCAGGACTTGCATATGTAACAGAAGACCGCAAGGGTAACGGACTTATCCTCAGCGAATCAATCTGTAAGAATACAACTGCTGCCAAACCAGAAAAGATTTCTAAACATTACATTCTTGACTTTGATAAGGAACGCAAATATTCCGAAGAAATGGCAAAGGAAATGCATACAAAGTGTGCATCTGTAATGGAAGATGTAGGAAACCTTTCTGGTGGAAACATGCAGAAGGTTCTTGTTGGAAAATGGCTTTTTGCCGAGCCTGATATCCTTATTCTGGATGAACCAACACGCGGTATTGACGTTGGTGCCAAGTACGAAATTTACTGTATCATCAACAAGATGGTTGCAGAAGGAAAATCTGTAATCATGATCAGTTCCGAAATGCCTGAGCTTTTGGGCATGGCCGACCGTATTTACGTAATGAACGAAGGAAAAATGATTGCGGAAATGGATGGAAAGGAAGCTACTCAGGAAAAGATCATGACCGAGATTATTAATTCTGGAAAAACTGTTGATTTAGGAGAATAAAAATGGAAGAAAAGAAAACTAGTAACGCTTTAAATACAATCAAAGCAGTTTTGAAAAGTAATACAATGCTTTTTGTACTTGTTGGCGTAATGGTATTGTTTGAAATTATGATTGGAGCTAAAACAGGCTGGAATGCACACTTGTTTTCTCCTGCAAACATCACAAATATTATTCGTCAGAATGCTTATGTAGCTATTCTTGCAACAGGTATGCTGCTTTGTATTCTTACCGGTGGTAACATCGATTTGTCTGTTGGTTCTGTAGTTGCACTTGTTGGTGCTCTTGCAGGTGTATTTATTGTAAACTGGGGTTGGCCAATTTGGCTTGCAGTTCTTTCATGTCTTATCATTGGTACTGCAATTGGTGCTTTCCACGGCTTCTTCATTGCTTACATTCACATTCCACCGTTTATTACAACTCTTGCTGGTATGCTTTTGTGGCGTGGTGTTGCAACAATCGTTCTTGACGGTCGTCCAATTGCTCCATTCCCAGATAAGTATCTTAAACTTTTTGAAAGCTACCTGCCGACTACCAGCGACAAAATGGGTGAATTTGAATTATTCGGCAGCTGGGTAGATAAATATACTCTTATTGTTACCCTTATTGTTACTGCAATTGCAATACTTGCTTATGTTGTACTTGAAATTATCAGCCGTAGAAATAAAATCAGAAAGAATTATACTGTTCAGTCAACAGGTTCTTTCATTGCAAAGCTTGTAGTTCTTTCTATTGTAATCGTAATTATCGGTCAGTTCCTTGCACGCGACCGTGGTCTTCCTGTTGTATTGATCCTCCTTGGAGTAATCATTGCTGCTTACTCATACTTTACACAGAATACTGTACCAGGCCGCTACCTGTACGCAATTGGTGGTAATGAAAAAGCAGCCCGTCTTTCTGGTGTAAACACAAACAACGTAATGTTCTTTGCTTACACAAACATGGGCTTTATTGCCGCAGTTGCAGCACTTGTAACAATTGCTCGTATGAACTCTGCTCAGCCAACAGCCGGACAGAACTACGAAATGGATGCTATCGCTTCCTGCTTTATTGGAGGTGCATCTGCATACGGTGGAACAGGTACTGTAGGTGGTGCCGTAGTTGGTGCTATCTTCATGGGTGTATTGAACAACGGTATGTCTATCCTTGGTGTAGATATGAACTGGCAGCGTGCTGTTAAGGGTATGGTACTCCTTGCAGCCGTAATCTTTGACGTAATGTCAAAGCGAAAGAAGGCTTCAAAGAAAGCGTAACTTTTTTTCATAAAATTAAAAAACTCCGCAGATGGATTTTTACTGGCACAGAAGGCGGTCTGTGCCAGTTTTTTATTTTATGCCATAGATACTTGATGCGTTGTGGAAGCCTGAATCGATGATTACTTTATCAAGATTGTATTTGTCTACATAAGTTGGTTCGAGCCAGATTGTTGTAATATCTGCGTAGCCGTTATTGATAAAGCTTGTGCGGTAACTTGCGCTGTCTACTTCAAATTCATTTTTAGCAAGGCTTACTGCAACTTCTGCCGAAATTTCTGCAAGCTTAATAATAGGTTTATAAATAGTAAAATCCTGTTTTCCCTGAACAATGTACTGGCAGGCAACAATGTCTGCATCCTGACCACAGATTGGAATATGAACATCGGGATAATATTTTGAAATTGTCTGAATTACACTGGCAGCAAGTGCGTCGTTTCCGCAGATAATTGCATCAGGGAAAATATCGTTTTTAAGAATGCGTGCCATTTCCTGACTTGCAAGATCATAATTCCAGTTATCTGTATAAAAAGTATGATTTATTTTTACACGCGAGTTTCTTACAATTCTGTTGATTCCTTCGCTGATAAGGTACATATTAAAGTCTTCTTTTGGACCAAGCAGACAATACCAGTTTGTTCCGTTTGTATGGCGCATCATATTTGAAGCCATGTCTTCGCCAACTTTTTCACTGTCAATTGTAATATAAAGATTGATGTCTGCATTGAGCGTAAGTCTGTCATACGAAATAACAGGAATGCCCTTTGCCCTGATTTTCTGTACGCTTTCGGTAATTGAGCCTGCTTCTTTAGGAAGTACTACAATTACATCTGAGTGTTCCATCAAATACATAAGCTGACGGTTCTGTTCTTCAACACTGTTTCCTGCATTCTGAACAATTACATCGGCTCCAAGCTCTTTTGCCTTATTCATAAAAACATCAAGGTCGCGTTGCCAGCGTTCAATGGCAAGTGTGTCTATTGAAAATCCGATTGTGACTTTCTTTTCCTGTGCCGGGGCAGGGGACTTTTCTGTTGTAGTCTGTTTTTGTTTTGAACATGATGCAAGCGAGAGACAAATAATTAAAAATAAAAACGGTTTAATCAGTCTTTTCATTTTTGTTTCTCCTTTCTGTATTCCTTTGGTGACAGTCCGTATTTTGTTTTGAAAATTCGGCTGTAGTAGTTCTGGTCGTTGTAGCCTATTGTTGCGGTAATCTCTTTAATAGATAAATCTGTCTGAGCCAGGAGCTGACACGATTTTTCAAGACGCTTGTCCGAAACATAGTTTATGTAAGTTTCGCCTTTTTCTTCTTTAAAGAGCTTACTCAAATAGAACGAGCTTACACCGGCAAAATCGGCAGCCATTTCAAGCGAAATATCTTCTGCAAGATTTTCTTCTACATAATCGCAGACCTTTTTGATGATTGGGTTTGTGTCTGTTTTGCGTACTGTAGAAATTGCAGCAGTACATTCAAGCAGGAAAGTCTGTGCAAAATCCTTAATGAGTTTTTTATCATTGAGCGAAGTTAAGGTTGCAAAGGCATTGTCAAAGGTTGAACTTACAAAGCTCTTGTTGATTTCGCGTGTTGTATTGTTTGCAGTTACAATAAGCTCAAAGAAGGAGTTTTTAATTTTATCAAGTTCAAGCTCGCCCGAAAACAATTCAGTAGAAAAAAGTTCAAGGAATGATTTTACGCCGCTTGAATCTCCGACAGAAAGCTTTTTAAGAAGCTGGTTTTTGAATTCACCATGGCTTGAGTTCTGCTTTGCTTTTGAAGTCTGCTGCGAAGCAAAAACAAGTCCTCCGTTTGAGTCTGATTTGTTCAAAGCCGAAAGTGCTTCATTATACGAAACCTGCAGAATGCTTTTGTCGTTTCCTATTGTACTTACACCGCCGCGTATTCCCGAAGAAATGTTGTAGCATAAGGTGTTGTAGATTTTTTTAATCTGTTCCTGAACTTCATTGTAATCAGGGTTTTCGGAATAAAGAGGAAAGAATACTACAATTCTGTTCATCATAAATGAGCTTATAAGACAGCGGTGCTCCTTATTCAAAAGCTCGTGAATCTTTATGTATATTGCATACTGATTGTCTGCATTTATATTTGGAAATTCAAAGCAGCAGAAAACCCACGGAGATTCCGAAAGATTAAAATACTCAAGATATGCGCTAAGGTCAATTGATTTTTCGTTGTTGAAAATGCAGGCATAAATAAAGTCGTTTTCAATCATAGGCGAAACAAGATCAAGCTTTTTGTGAAGCTCCATGTCTGCACTAAGCTTTCCCTGTTTTTCCTGCAGAAAATTTATTGCTCCGCGGATAGTTTCAATTACAACGTTACGGTTTACAGGCTTTGTAATATATTTGTAGGCACCAAGTTCAATTGCAGTCTGCGCATACTGAAAGCGGTCAAAAGCACTCAAGATTACAAAAACAATATTTGGTTTAAGCTTTGTAATTACGCTTACAGTTTCAAGACCGCTCAAGCCCGGCATGTTAATATCCATAAACAGAATATCAATGTTTTCTTTCATTACAATTTCAATTGCTTCTGTTCCGGAAAGGGCAGTGAACACCTTTGCTTCGTTTTCGAAGTTCTTGCTTATAATGTAAGAAAGAGAATCAATTACAATCTGTTCGTCATCGGTTATTAAAATATTATACATTTGGTACCTTAATTATAAATCTTGTGCCTTTACCGTTTTCTCCGTCTGTGATATCAAATAAATCATCACGATGGAACTCCAGCTGCAGGCGAAGGAATACACTTATAAGACCTGTTCCGTTGTGCGTAGAATTGTTATCAAGCACCTCTGGTGAAAGTCTTGTGGTTCCCGAAGCAACAGCTTCAAATACAGCCTCTCTTGTTTTTTCAGGCATTCCGTCTCCGTTATCGGAAACGCTTATGACTATAAAATCATCAGTCCGCTCAATGCAAAGTCTGACTTTTCCTTTTGATTTTTTTAATCCATGTTTGATGCAGTTCTCTACAAGAGGCTGCAGTGTCATAGAAGGAATCTGTTCAGGGAACGGGCCTTGAGGTATTTCCTTTGTAAAGTCCAGCCTGTTTCCAAAACGAACCTTCATTATATATACAAAATTATCTATCAAACCAAGTTCTTCGTCAATTGAAGCTGTGCGGCTCTGCTGCTGAATGTTGTAACGGAAAAAGTCTGCAACCTGTTCCATAAAGTAGCAGGTCTTGTCTGCATTTTCCATCATGGCAAGCTGGGCACCGGTGTTGAGTGTATTGAACAAAAAGTGCGGATTAATCTGATTCTGAAGAGCACGAAGCTGTGCATCTGTATAAAGCGACTGCATTTCAATTTCTTTCTTTTTAAGGTCGGCTTCAATTCGTGCCTTTTCCCAGATTGTATCAATATACTCGCGGATACTTATAATCATTTTATCAAAAGCGCGGCAAAGGTTTCCAATTTCATCTTTTGAAGTTCTGTTAAACAGCGGAATATCAAAATCACCCTGCGAAACTTTATTCGAAACTGTAGAAAGATCTACGAGCGGCTCCATGATAGAAGTAATTGTAAAATAAAGTACAAGGAATATAAGAATAGCAAATATAAGGAAGAATATAATACTGAGCAGGTTAGTAAAGCGGATTGTATTCTGGTTATCATTATAGCGTGCAGCGTTCTGCTCAAGTCTAAGCTTGTTAAGTTCAAGAATCTGACTTGTAAGATAGTTGTAGCAGTCCATTGCATATTTATAATTTACTGTGATTTCTTCTTCGCTGTTTGCACGCCTTGCCGAAATTGCCAGATTACTGTAATACAAAAAGCTTTCTGTAAGCTGATGAACAAGATATTCTTTGTGGGCAACTTCATTCCGCGAAGGAAATTCCTGCAGCTTGTTGTAATATTCTTCTGCACGGAAACGCTGGTTGTAGTAAGTATCAATACTTTCGAAGGTGCGGTAATTTACATAGTTTTCCATTGCCTTTTCTGTAGAAGAAAGCGCCTGTGTAAACTCTGTGATTTCTGCATTCGATTTGTAGGATTCACCAAGATTATGAAAAGCATCTGTTGTAAAATTCATAGTCATAAGAAGACTGATGGCAAGCATGACAATAGCAATTCCAATACAGAACATTATTCGCCAGCGGAGAGATTTATTTCTTATATAATCTACAGGATTAAATCTCATTGTTCCGCCTTTGTGATTTTTACTTCCGGGGTGACATAGCTGTTTGCATAACCTTTGTTTCTGTATTCAAACAGTTCCTGCATTGCCATTTTTCCGATTCGTTCCGGGTCAAGCGAGAACAGCTCATAGATGTAGCCCTTCTGCATATAAAGCTGGCATACTTCGTTTCCGCCGAATCCTAAAAGCTTATAAGTGTCTATTGGGAAAAGCTCAGAAAGCTGCTGTGCCGACATGATTGTATCTTCTTCGGTAAGAGCAATAAAAATATTGTTTGTTGAGCTTATAGGAATTGCAGAATGAATATTTTCTATTACAAGCGACTGAATGTCTGCAGTGTCCTGAAGCGTGCGCTGAATACTTGTAATAAGATTTGATGTATTTGTAGAAAACGAATCGCTTATGATATAAACGTTTCCGTTCGGCTGTAAAAGAGTGCTTGCTTCATCGGCAATTCTTTTTCCCATTTCCCAGTAGTTTACACCAACATACGAAACCTGCTGAATATTTGCAGAAAACTGTCCTGTAGTAATAAGCGGAATTACAGGATTGTCGCTGCGCTGAAGAAGAGTTAAGGTTTCGTCCGGAGAGTCTACGTATGCAATAATTCCGTCTGCATTAAGGAAGGAACAATAGTCAATCAGATTTTGAAGAGAAGTTGTACCTGCCTGAGAGTCCGGAACATGAAGATCTACAGTTGCGTTATAAGATTTTTCAAGACTGGCTGCACCGTTATAAAGCTCTGTTAAAAAACTTTGATTTTCATAAGTTCCGGTAATGATAATGTGGTAAAGACAGCCGTCTGCAGGATTATCTTCGCTTACAGTTTTGAGCTTTGCCCTGGATTTCATAAAGGTTGAATAGAACAGAATCATAAAGATGAGAAGGGCAATGAATGTAAAGATAATGAGAACCCATTTAATGAGTCTTGCTGTTGTCTTTTCCATATTCAAAAACGATTTTGTTTTTCTTGTAGTCTGCTGTTACAGAGCCGCCCTTTGCAAGAGAACCAAAAAGAACTTCATCAACAAGTGGGTTAGCAATGTTTTCTTCTATTGTTCGTGCCATGTTGCGGGCACCAAATTCTTTTGAGTAGCCTTGTTCTGTAAGATAATCTATGCACTTGTCTGTAACTGTAAGTGTGATTTTCTTTTTCTTGATTCTTTGTGCAAGCTTGAAAACTTCCTTCTGGCAGACCATGCGTACAATTGTTTTATCAAGGTAACCGAACGGAACAACAGCATCGAGCCTGTTTCTGAATTCAGGAGGGAACAGCTTGTTTACTGCTTCAAAAAGAGTTGCTTCATCGTAGGCAGCGTCCTGTGTTCCAAAGCCAATGCCTGCTCTTTCCATTTCGCGTGCACCGGCGTTACTTGTCATGATTATCATGCAGTTGCGGAAGTCTGCCTTGCGACCCTGATTATCTGTAAGAATTCCGTAGTCCATTACCTGAAGCAGAACATTGAAAATATCTTCGTGAGCCTTTTCTATTTCGTCAAACAAAATAATTGAGTTTGGATTTTTGCGTACGTCTTTTGTGAGAAGTCCGCCTTCTTCAAAACCAACATATCCCGGAGGTGAACCAACTAAGCGGCTTACAGAATGCTTTTCCTGATACTCACTCATATCATAGCGGAGGAGTGGTTCTCCAAGAGTTTCTGCAAGAGAACGTGCAAGTTCTGTTTTTCCACAACCGGTTGGACCTACAAAAAGGTAGCAGGCTTCAGGTTTATCAGGATTTCTGAACCCGGCACGGGCACGCTTAACTGCTTTTGTAAGAGTTTGAATTGCTTTATCCTGTCCGAAAATCTGTGAACCAAGATTGTGTTCAAGATAGCGCAGAGTGTCCTTCTGGTCGCCTGTAACTGAGTCAAGCGGAAGTTTTGCCATTTTTGCAGTAATTCTACGCACTGTTGCAACATTTATCTGAGCAGTATAGTTGTGGATTTTCTGGTAGGCACCTGCTTCATCAATAATATCAATTGCCTTATCGGGCAAGCGTTTATCCGGCATATACTGAACAGACAGGTCTACTGCTGCTTCAAGTGCGGCAGGCGCATATTTTACATTATGATATTCTTCGTATTTAGGAAGTAATCCCTTAAGGATTTTTACAGTTTCTTCGCGGGTTGGCTCTACAATATCAACCTTCTGGAAACGGCGAGAAAGAGCGCGGTCCTTTTCAAAATGAGCTGCGTATTCTTCAAAAGTTGTGGAACCAATAAGGCGGATGCTTCCGTCGGAAAGGGCAGGCTTTAAAAGGTTTGCCGCATCCATCTGTGAGCTTCCGTTTGTTCCGGCGCCCATAATCATATGGATTTCATCTATAAATAAGATTGATTTTTTCTTTTCTTTAAGTTCATCAATTACATTGTGAAGACGCTCTTCAAAATCACCACGGAATTTTGTACCTGCAAGTAAAAGTCCAAGATCAAGCGAATAAATTGTAAAGCCCTTGAGGATATCTGGAACGTCTCCGCTTACAATACGTTGTGCAAGCCCTTGAATGATTGCAGTTTTACCAACGCCGGCATCTCCCACATGAAGGGGATTATTCTTACTGCGGCGGCAAAGAATCTGTACAGTTCTTTCAATTTCTTCATCACGGCCAACAAGAACATCGTAAGCGCCTTTTTTAGCTTCTTCTGTCATGTTTACAGCAAAGCGTTCAAGTCCACCTTCATTATTTGTCATCATTCCTTCCGGAAAGGGCGGTTGATTTTGTTTTTGTGTTTTTTCTTTTTGCTGAGCTCCGTGAACGCCCTTTATACGGCCGATTGTTTCAAGAAGCCGGAATTTATCAAGTCCGCTGGAACGCATATAATAGGAACAATAATTCTTCTTTTCATCGAACATGCTTACAAGCACATCTGTGATGTCTATCATCTCACTGTCACTCGAAACACAATGGAAAACTGCCCGGTTCATAACTGATTGAAAACCCATTGATTCAACAGGCGCATTCAAAAATTCAGCATTTGCATTTTCAGAAACAACCGGAACTTTATTAGAAAGATATTCCTGCAGATTAGTTTTAAGTGCTTCGGAGTCACTGCCGCTTTCTGTAAGCAGATGGCATACAAATTCATTTTCAAGCGCTACAGAAAGAACATGTTCAGGAGTAAAAAATTCGTGATGTGAGGATTTTGCCTGTGCCAGCGATTCAGACAGAATCTTAGTGAGCATAGGACTAACTTTCATCTGCCTTACAATCGACTTTTGTTTTTTTTCGTCACTCAACTTCTACCCTCAGCGGAAATCCGTTTTTCTTAGCAATGCTTCTGGTAAGATTTGTGCGCGAAACGGCAATGTCGTATGTATAGGTGCCAACAACAGCGCTTCCCGAATTATGAACGGTTGTCATAAGCGCTTCGGCATCATCGTGCGATTTATTAAAGATAGAAACAAGAACTTCTACAACAAATTCCATAGTAGTATAGTCGTCGTTATAAAAAACAACGTCTTTTTCAGGAGGAACTTCAATTGAGGTAGTTTCTGCAACACCGCTTCCAATATGCAGCGGCTGGTTAATAAATTCGCTCATATTGTTAAATATACCACATTTTTAAGTTGTGGGCAAATAAAAATACGTACGTCATTACGAGCGCAGCAAGTCGTCATTGCGAGCGCAGCGTGGCAATCCATCCTTAATGTTTGCACAAAGTTCCCGATAATCATATTATGAAAAAGAAATTGAAATTAAAATTCCAGTATGATTCTCCGGTAATGCTCACTTTTGCATTTATAACCCTGATTATTTTTGTTCTTGATACTTTTGCACTAAAAGGAAAACTTAAAGAGGTATGGCTTGTTACTCCAACAGCTGCCGGCGGCCAGTTTCCTTTTGCTTTTTCTGATTTTCGTTCTATTATAAGGCTGTTTATTCATGTTTTTGGTTATGACCAGAGTTCTGTGCTTGTTTGTAATCTGATTTTTATTCTGCTTTTAGGCCCTCAAATGGAAGACCGCTACGGTTCTGTAATAATTGGAATTATGATTTTTGTTTCTGCGCTCTTTTCAGGTGTGCTCAACGCCTGCTTCTGTATAAATGCAGTGAGCGGTTCAGAGCCTGTTGTTTTTATGCTTATTCTTCTTTGGACAATGATGCAGCTTTCGCGCAGTAATATTTCTGCCAGCGCCATTGCTGTAATTGCACTTTTTATTACGATGCTTGTTTTCCAGAAAAATCCAAACGGGGTAGTGGGTGTAGTAATTGTTGCAGCAGGAGGCCTGTGCGGAAGTTTGTTTGCATTCTTAGCGTCTCCAAAAGCCCGCAAAGCCAAAAAGAACGAAGCCGCCCTTGCCGAATTCCGTGATGAAACAAGTCCACGCTTTAGTATAAAAAGCACCGGTAAAGGCAGCGGAAAATCAAGCAAGTTTGGAAATAAAAAATCCTATGACGATTCCGAAGAAACAGTCATAGGATCTATTGAGTTGTAAAAAAAAATCAAATTAAATCTTTATCTCACAAGGTGCCGGCTTCACATTCTTTACAAAAAAGTCCAGATCAAGGCTGTATTGGGAGTCTATGTATTCAGGCGGGTAGGTCAGGCGGATTTTTTCTGATTGACCGGTGGCTGTTTTGCGGGAAATGGCTCCGTTGAAGCGGATTATGTCTGTGGCGGCTTTTGTGTAGCGGTCAAAGTGGCGTTGTTTGAAGAGTTCTGTAAGGAATTTTATCTGGTTTTCTTCTATTAATTTGTGTTCGCAGCAGCATAGGTCAAGGTTGTGGGCTTTTGCATAATCATAAAAGGTTTTGAAAAAGTCTGTGGGCTTTATTTTTAGCGAACGGCATATTGTCATAAACCAAGGCACTGCACGGCCATCGTTGTAAAAGTAGGTGCAGGCCTGGGCAAGTTCAAAGGCCTTTAGTTTGTCTTGGGGTGTAAACTTATCTGTTTTGATTATGTTGTAGGGTGGCGTGTCTTCAAAAGTAAGCCCCAGCTCCTGCGCGCGGTCATAAAGGTCTGTTCCGGGCAGTACTGAAAGACAGAAGATTTCAAGGTTGTTCGGGTAAAGTCCTGCTGCAAAGTTTATTCCCTGGCAGAAGGAAGCAAAAGTTTCTCCCGGAAGTCCGTAAATTAAATCAAGTCCAAAGGTAACGCCTTCCTGATTTAGGATGCCTATATTTTTTACAAAAAGCTTTTTGTTGAGCGGGCGGTTTACTTTTCGCAGTACGTTTTCATCTGCACTTTGCAGGCCTATCTGCAGGGCGCACGGAATCTTTGTAAATGCCTTTGCAAGCTGATGGTCTATAAACTCAGCACGCGCTTCAAAATAATAAAAGGTGTCGGGCGTAATGCGGGCAATCTTTTTGAGCAAGGCCAGAGCACGTTCTTTGTTTGCATTATATGTCGGGTCCAGTACAAAAACCTGCGGAACCTTTTTTTTTGCAAAAAGCTCCAGCTCCTTATCTATGCGTTCTTCCGGAAAAAGCCTTACAGTTTTCTCACCCTTTGATTCATAACAGTAGGAGCACTTAAAAGGACAGCCTCGTGCAAGCTCCCAGAGTGCGCCGCCAAATTCTGTGGGGTCAATTGTGCCGTCAAGGTAAGGACTGCGAAGGTCTTTCAAATCTATAGTCTTAGGAAAGCTTTCCGGGGCATATGGTTTATTAAACAGAATGCTTTCAATCAGCCTTGGAACTTTGATTTCACCTTCGCCTGTGACTACGTAGTCAAAGCTCTTTGCAAAAACATCCGGATGTGCAGTGATTTCCGGACCGCCTGCAATTATGATGACACCGCTTTTATGAAGAATGCCAGCACATAGTTCAAAAATCGTCCTGTTCCACACAAACACAGACATGCACACAATCTTAGGCGTGCCCTTTAATAATCGCGCGGCAATCAACTCCGCCTTTTCTTCATCACTCTTAAGCTTTTGAATATCATCATCCTCACGGCTAAAAGAAACAAGTTCAACCGAGCATTCCTTTTCGAGCGGCCCATAATGCTTAATCGCCGAAGCAACACAAGCCGCTCCCAAGGGTAAAGCCTGAGGAGATTTTTCAACTAAAAGTGTGGTGCAGATAATTTTTGTCATCACAATAACTATAATATAAACTTGAACAAAAAAAAAGCAGAGCCAGATGTTTCCATTTGACTCTGCTTTATTGTTGTCGGGGTCCCTGAGCTTGTCGAAGGGCCTCAATAATCAATTAGTTGAAGATTGGTCTAACTCTATTTACTGTATCGCAAGCCTTGAGCTTTTCGATGATGTCGTCTGTTACTACACCGTCTACATCGATGATGTTGTAAGCTACGTCGCCGCGAGCCTGGTTGATGAAAGATGAAATGTTGAGCTTTGCTTCACCAAGAATAGTTGTGAACTTAGAAATTGTGTCAGGAATATTCTTGTGGCTTATGCAAAGACGAGTTCCACCGGCTGGAATAGGGTTATCTGTAACTGTCTTAGGGAAGTTTACAGAGTTTACGATATTTCCGTGTTCAAGGAAGTCCTTAAGCTGAGCAGCAGCCATAACAGCACAGTTGTCTTCTGCTTCCGGAGTAGATGCTCCAAGGTGTGGCATACAAACAACCTTTGGATGGTTGAGCAATTCTTCTGCGGCAAAGTCTGTAATGAGGGCTGCAACTTTTCCTGAATCCAAAGCAGCGATGATGTCTGCATTGTTTACAAGACCACCACGAGCAATGTTGATGATGCGAACTCCGTCCTTCATGTTCTTGATTGCAGCAGCGTTGATCATGCCCTTTGTATCATTTGTCTGTGGAACGTGGATTGTAATGTAATCACACTTTGCATAAAGGCTGTCCAGAGTTTCTGCAATCTGAACTTTTTTGTCCAGTTTCAAAGCTGAGTTTACAGACAGGAATGGATCATAACCAATTACGCTCATTCCAAAGTGAAGGGCAAGGTTAGCAACCATATCACCAATTGCACCAAGACCAATTACACCAAGTGTTTTTCCCATCAATTCTGGTCCAACAAACTGGCTCTTTCCTTTTTCTGCAAGATCAGGAATCTCGTCACCCTTACCAGCAAGACCTTTTACCCATTTGTTAGCTTCAATAACTGGGCGGCTAGAAAGGAGGAGTGCAAGCATAACAAGTTCTTTTACAGCGTTAGCATTTGCACCAGGAGTATTGAATACAACAACACCCTTTTCTGTAAGTTCAGGAATTGGGATATTGTTTGTTCCGGCACCTGCACGTGCAACAGCCTTTACATTGTCAGAAAGCTGCATTTCATGCATATCTGCAGAACGCACAAGAATAGCATCCGGGTTGTTGATGTCTGTAGCAATTTCGTAGTTATCGCGGTCAAGCTGGTTGAGTCCAACTGTAGCAATTTTATTAAGTGTTTGAATTTTGAACATAATTTTATCCTCCGTAATGTCACCCCGAACTTGTTTCGGGGTCTCTTATTTATAGATCCTGAAACAAGTTCAGGATGACGGTAGTTCTAGTTTTCAGCAGCAAATTTCTTCATGAATTCAACAAGTGCTTTAACTCCGTCGAGTGTCATAGCATTGTAGATAGATGCACGCATACCACCAACAAGTCTGTGGCCCTTAAGGTTTACAAGACCAGCAGCACTTGCAGCTTTAACAAATGCATCGTTGATTTCCTTTTCTTTTGCAGCGGCAGCTTCATCATCTGCTGCGTGATCGCTGTATTTTGTAAGGAATGGAACGTTCATCAAAGAGCGGCTTCCAACAGCGGCAGTTGCGTGGTAGAAGTTACCTTCGTTGCTGTCAAGGTAGTTGTAAAGGTAATCAGCCTTTTCCTTGTTGCGCTTGAGCATTCCTTCTGCTCCACCATTCTTTTCAATCCAGTGAAGAACCTTGTCCAGAACGTAGATTGTATAGCAAGGTGGTGTGTTGTACATAGAACCATTGTCTGCGTGTGTCTTGTAAGCAAGCATAGTAGGGGTTCCTGGCAGGCAGTTTTCTGGTTCAGGAATCAAGTCTTCGCGGATGATTACAAGTGTAACACCTGCAGGAGCAAGGTTCTTCTGAGCACCGGCAAACAACAAACCAAACTTTGTAACATCAAGTGGTTCGCTCAAAACACAAGAAGAAATATCTGCTACGAGAGGGATATTACCTGTGTCAGGAATGTACTCGTAGTGAGTTCCCATGATTGTGTTGTTGAAACAGATGTAAGCGTAATCATAGTCGCCTTCAATCTTTTCAACCTTTGGAATATATGAATAGTTCTTGTCTTTAGAAGAAGCAATTACATCAACTTCAATACCAAGCTTTTTAGCTTCGGCAGCAGCTTTCTTTGCCCAAACACCAGTTTCAATGTAAGCAGCTTTTTTATTTTTAATACCAAGGTTTTCTGCGACCATGGCAAACTGAGTGGAACCTCCGCCCTGTACAAAAAGTACCTTGTAGTTATCAGGTACATTCATAAGCTTGCGAACCATAGCTTCTGCATCAGCAATGATTGGCTCATAGTTCTTAGAACGATGGCTCATTTCCATAACAGACTGTCCGCTTCCCTGATAATCAAGCATTTCAGCAGCACATTCTTTCAAAACCTCTTCCGGCAGGCAGCTTGGTCCTGCACTAAAATTGTACACTCTTGCCATAATCGACCTCTTTGTCTTTTAAGATATAATTTTCAACGCATTCACGATTGAAGCATTTTCTACTTTTACAGACGGCGGAACTTTTAGCACCGTACGCGTCATGTTTACAATTCCTAAAACTCCTGCAGCAACAAGCCTGTCTGTCATAGTCTGCGCTTCTTTGTCTTCTACAGTCAGTACAGCAAGTGTGATTCCTTCCTGCTTTATGATCCAGTTCATCTGGTTAGCAGGGTAGAGCGGGAATGATGATCGCAAAATCTCAACTCGGTTAAGACTTGAATCAAAGCCCGCTTTAATTACAAAGGAACTCCCTTGTGTAAGCTTTTCGTCAAGCAGCGCCGCACCTAATCGTCCAAGACCAACAATGCAGCAGTTTTTAGTTTCCGCTTCAAGCCCGAGTGCCTGGTTTATTGCATCACGCAAATCAACCGTCTGGTACCCGTTTGAAACTCCTTTGTTGTACCCAAGCAGCCAGAGATCGTGACGAATCAACGAATCCTTCCAACCAGTCTGTTCGCTAATGTCTACCGAAGTGATCTTATCCTTTGGCCAGACACCGAGCAGATTAAGCAGAAGCAGCATGCGCTTTCTGGTAGCTTCTGGAATATCAACAATTGCGTTCATTATACGGGGTCTCCTATTAAAATGGAATATGAATTCAAGAGTAAAAGATTGAAATTCAGGCGAATTCTAACGAATTTTTGGAAAAAAAGCAAATACTGTTAAAAGTTTAACAATATTTGTCATTGCGAGCGGAGCGTGGCAATCCATATACTTAAAGCCATTCTGATGCATGGATTGCCACGGCCTTCGGCCTCGCAATGACGGGAGGTGCTGTGTCATCCTCGGGCTTGACCCGGGGATCTTTAAAAAAAAAAGGAACCCGGAAAAAACTATAAAAACCGGGTTCCGTAAAAAAATTAGGAGGCTATTTAATTAACGCTTGTCTGCAACGGCAACTGTAATACCTGGCAGAAGTCTTGTTTCGTAGTAAGCTTCAACTTCGTCTGCAAAAAGGCTTTCAAGCATTTTCTGGTATGTAATAATTTTGCCTACATAGTTCAATGTAGACTGTGGTGTTTTGTTTGAACGAACGCGGCCGGTTCCTGCATTGTACATTGCAAGAGCAGAAACTTCATTGCCTGCAGAACTCAAACAAAACTTAAGGTGCGCCATACCATATTTCGCACTTATATATGGGTCAAAAAAATCAGCTTCTGTAAGGGCAGGGAACGAATTGCTGTTAAGCTGGAAAAGTCCTCTGTCAATTGTTGTATTTACATTGCTGTTTGTTGCTTTTGGATTATAGCGGCTTTCTGTGTAAGCCAATGCAAAAGCAAGTGACAACGGAATATCATTGTTGTCGGCTTCTGAAAGAATAGCAAGTGCAACATCCTTATTGCGGGTGATGCAGGTATAGAACTTTTCTACAGATCCGCGGGAAAATGACTGACGATAAAGTTCAAGTCCAGGGTCTGTATCTGAATTGATTTTTTCAAAAGAAACTTCTGTAAGATGATCAAATAAATCTTCCGAAAAATCGTCTTCTGATTCCTGGATTGTGTCAATTGCTGCAACCGGAGCTACTGTTTCTGCAACAGTAACTGGAAGACAAAAATAGATTGAAAGCGCAATGCCTGTAAGCATAAAGCTCAAAGCAAGCGTTGCAAAACATGAGTTTGCAAATCTGTTTGTCTCTGTTTTATATTGCATTATTCAAAATCCTCGCGAGCATAATGACATAATTGCAAAAAATGTTCAAGTGATTTTTCAAGAAAATTTACATTTTTTTATGAAAACGATGTAATATTTCGCAAATAATACATTATATTGTCGAAATATTGTCAGGAAGCCCGTTTTTTGAAGCCGAATCTGCCTTTACAAAATAAACATACTGCGCATGTTTGATTGCAAGTGTTTCCATAAAATCCTGTGCAGGGGAGCCGGCAGCAAAGCCTTTTGAAGCAATTTCTTCTGGAAGAACAAACCCTGCAACACTTTCGCAATCTTTTACGCGGCGGGCAGTGTGATTAAATGTATTTATAAATGCTTCTGTCTGTTCTGGACTTTCAAGCGGCTTATCAACAACAGGAACAATAACGGCAAAAGTTCCGGCTTCTTCCATAGACTTAAGATCTTCGCGAAGCTGAGCAAGATATTCTTCGTTGTAAGCCTCATCGCTGATTTCTACAGTAGACCATTTTATTTCTATTTGTTTGAGGGTAGAAGTGGCTACCTGTGAGTTGTCATCTATTTTATAGAGAATGTTGTTTTTAATAGTAAAAAGTGGATCTAGTTTCATAATATACTTCCTGTAAAGTGGATTGCCGCGCTTCGCTCGCAATGACCGTCATTGCGAGGCCGCAGGCCGTGGCAATCCATATAAAAAAAGACCTTTACGCACAAGGCATAAAGGTCTGTAAGTTCAAATTAAAACTCCGGCTATTCAGTAAGAATGCGGATAACCTCTGCCTTGTCCTGTGTGTCAAGAATTTCCTGACGCTTTTCTGGGCTCTTAAAAAGAAGGCTAACTTCAGCAAGGAACTGAAGATGAGGACCTGTCTTGTTTACAGGTGAAAGTGTCATAATAAAAATGCGGCAAGGTTCCTGATCAAGTGAATCAAAATCTACAGGGTTATCAGAAATACCAATGCAGGCAACCAAATCGCTTACTGTATCTGTTTTTCCATGAGGAATAGCGATTCCATGTTTCATACCTGTTGACATCTTGCGTTCGCGGTCCAATACACACTCTCTGGCAGCTGCTTTATCTGTTACCTTTCCTGCCTTGTAAAGAACGTCAAGCATTTCGTCAACGATTTGTTCTTTAGTAGTTCCCTTTAAGTGAAGGTTTACTGTGTCTGTTGTTAATACTGTTCTTAAGTCCATATCTCTATTTTATGCTAGAAATAGAATTTGTCAAGGTGGAAACTGTATAAAAGAAAGAAAATATTTTTCTTATTTTATATCAGTTTTGATTACTTCATTCATTGCACCGGTGCGGTAACCCTGCAAATCCATTGTGATGTATGCAAATCCTGCCTGGCGAAGTTCTTTTACAACAGTTTCCCGAAGTTCAAGGAGCTTTTCCAGTTCAGTTGGCAAAACTTCTATGCGCGCAAGATTTTCTCCGTGAATGCGTACCCTGAACTGTTTAAATCCAAGATCAAGAAGTGATTGTTCTGCTTTTTCTACCATTGTAAGCTTCTGTTCAGTGATTTCTTCTCCATAAACAAAACGGGAAGCAAGGCAGGCAAAGCTTGGTTTATTCCAGGTTGGAAGCCCCATCTGCTTTGAAAGAGTTCTGATTTCTTCCTTATATAATTCACATTTTCTAAGCGGACTTTTTACTCCAAGTTCAGCTACTGCTTTTAAACCAGGGCGGTAATCTCCGTTATCATCCATATTGCTGCCTTCGCATACGTGTTCAATTCCATTTTGTTTTGCAAGAGTGATGATTTTTGTAAAAAGCTCTTTTTTGCAGTGGTAACAGCGGTCAACGGCATTATGGCGGAATTCAGGAATGTTTAATTCTTCTGATTCAATTGCAATTTGTTTTATTCCGTTAGCCCTGCAGAATTCGGCTGCTTCATTAGTTTCACGTTCCGGGAAAGAGCGCGAGCTTGCTGTAATTGCAATTGCTTTTTCGCCAAGAACGTCGTGGGCAACTTTTAAAAGAAATGTAGAATCAACTCCGCTGGAATAAGCAACTGCAACGCTTCCAAGAGAGCGAAGATAATCTTTGAGATTTTCAAGCTTTGTATTAATGTCTATATTCTGTTCTGCCATAGTCTTTTATATTGAAAGATATTTTCTGACTTCTTCTATATATTTATTGCCGATTGTACTCAAGTTAAAGCCGCGTCTTGTAATAAAACCAATTTCCATGATTCGGTTTATTGATTCATCTTCCTCTTTGAACGGAACTGCAATGTAGTCTGAACCGTTGAGCTCTTCGCAGATAATTCCGGAACAAAGTGTGTAGCCGTTTAAGCCAATCATAAGATTCAGGATTGTTGCACGGTCGTTTGCTTTGATTGTTCTGTGATATTCTTCAGTGCTTAAGATTTCTTCTGCAAAATAAAAGCTTGCTCCGTCACCCTGTTCAAAAGAAAGGCAAGGGTAGTCTTCAAGCTGTGAAAGGCTGATTTGTTTTTTGTTTGCAAGCGGATGACCTTTCCAGATATATACGTAAGCTTTGCAGTCTATAAGATGATGGAATTCAAGTTCTTTGGATTTTAAGATGCTTGTGATTGCTTTGCGGTTAAAGTCGCTTAAGTAGAGGATTCCGATTTCACTTTTGAGGGTTGCAACGTCTTCTATAACTTCGCGGGTTTTTGTTTCGCGGATTGCAAATTCGTATTCGTTTGTGTTGAAGTCTTTTACCATTTCGACAAAGCTTTTTACTGCAAAAGAGTAGTGCTGTGTTGAAACTCCGAACTTCTTTTTGATTTTTCCGTTTTCGCCGTATTTTTCCATTACACTCTGATAATCAATGTAAAGCTGTCGTGCAGAAGTAAGGAATTCTGTTCCGTCGTTTGTAAGTGTAACACCGCGGCCTGTTCGGTTGAATATTTCTATGCCAAGTTCGTCTTCAAGATCATGAATTGTTGCAGTGAGTGAAGGCTGAGATACAAAAAGCTTTTCTGCTGCCTTGTTGAATGAGCCTGTTTCTGCAATTCCTATTACATATTTGATTTGCTGAAGGGTCAATTTTTCCTCCTGAAGCAATTATATCATCTTTTTTTGATTTTTTCTCTAATTGTTGAAAGTCTGTTCAGTGCTTCGTTTAAAGTTTCGTCTTTTTTTGCAAAGTGAATGCGCACGTATCGGTTTTCTGGTTCACGGAAGAATGATGAACCCGGAACTGTACCAACTCCAACATCGCGGGCAAGGATTTCTGCAAACTCAAGGTCATCATCATAGCCGAACTCGCTGATGTCTATCATGATGTAATAGGCGCCCTGTGGTTCTGTGTGAGGAAGTCCTATGTCGCGAAGGCCCTGCAAAAAGAGGTTTCTTTTATGTGTGTATTTTTCCTGAAGGTCTGCATAATATTCGTCGCCGAATCGGAGTCCGGTAACTGCGGCTTCCTGTAATGGGGCTGCGGCACCTACTGTCAAGAAATCGTGAACTTTTTTGATTCGTTCTGTTACTTCCGGATTTGCCTGAGTGTAGCCCAATCTCCAGCCTGTAATTGAATATGTTTTTGAAAGTGAATTACAGGTGATTGTGCGGTCTTTCATTCCGGGTAAGCTTGCCATGTATGTATGAACATGTGGCTTGTAAAGGATGTGTTCGTAAACTTCGTCTGTGATTACAAAAGAGTCATATTTTTTTGCAAGGTCTGCAATTATTGTAAGCTCTTCACGGGTGAAAACTTTGCCGCAAGGGTTTGAAGGATTACAAACTATGATTGCCTTAGGCTTCTGACGGAAGGCGTCTTCCAGAACTGCGGCGTCAAAATTATACTCAGGTGGAACAAGCGGAACATAAATAGGTTCTGCTCCGCTTAAAATTGTGTCGGCACCGTAGTTTTCATAAAATGGAGAAAAGACAATTACTTTGTCGCCGGGATTTGTAACGCTCATCATAGCGGCCATCATTGCTTCTGTGGAACCGCAGGTTACTACCAGCTCTGAATTAGGATCAACTTCTACGCCGGAAAAATGTGTTATTTTTGCAGCAAGTGCTTCGCGGAAATTCTGAGCACCCCAGGTTGTTGAATACTGATGAAAGTCTTCTTTTGTTACCTGTGCCAGACGGTCAAGAATAGGGCGGGGCGGTTCAAAGTCAGGAAAGCCCTGCGAAAGGTTTACGGCGCCGTACTGGTTTGAAATGCGGGTCATGCGACGGATTACGCTGTCGGTGAAGGTTGAAGTGCGGGTTGAAAGTTGTGGCATTGTATTCTCCATACATTCGTCATTGCGAGCGAAGCGTGGCAATCCAGTTATTACAAGGCCTGCTTGTTTCTGGATTGCCACGTCGCTAAGCTCCTGTCGCAGAGCTTACCAAGTTTGCTTCACAAACTTGCGCAATGACGGGCTATTTTACATAACTAATTTCAGGGTTAAGTATTCCCTTCTGATCGAACGACTTTTTAATTGCGTTCATGAGGTTTACGTTGGCAGCAGGGGTCTGGGCAAAGAAATAACTTCTTTTACTTACGCCAAGGCCGTGCTCGCCCGAAATAAGACCTCCAAGTTCTTTTGCTTTAGCATACAGTTTTTCAAGGTTTGCGTTAAGTTCGCTTTCCCAAAGCTGTTCGCTGCGGCCACCACGGACTACGCAAAGATGAACGTTTCCGTCTCCGGCGTGACCAAAACTGATCATCTGCATGCCGCTTGAGTTTTCCAGTTTGTTTACATATTCTACAAAATCTGCAATGCGGGCGATTGGAACAACTATATCAAGCGGTTCCTGTTCGCTTACTGCTTCTACCGCTTTTACAAGACATCCACGGATTTTCCAGATGTTAGCGGCATCAAGTTCCGGAGCACTGCCATCGAGAATAATTACGCGGCGGCTGGCACCCTGCAAGACCTGACCCAACTTTTCAATTGCTCCGTCAATTTCTGCGGCAGCGCCGTCAAAGGTCAAAAGAAGGTATGCTGCTGCCTCCGGGTCGGGATACTTCAAGCCAAGGAAATCTTCCCCAAGCTTTACAACTTTGCGTTCAATAAACTCTACGGCAGTCGGGTTCAGGTTCTGACGCAGAATAATAGGCACAGCTTCTATTCCGGATTGCAAACTGTCAAAGCTTACCAGAATGCTCTGCGACTTTTCTGGCTTACCGATAAGGCGCAAAAGACATTTTGTGATTACGGCTAAGGTTCCCTCCGAACCTATTACTATGTCTTTTATATCAAGGCCTGTTGTGTCCTTGCGGTTTTTGCCGCCCACAGTAAGAACTGTTCCGTCTGCAAGCACAAGCTCAAGGCCCATTACATAGTCGCGGGTTACTCCGTATTTTACGGCACGCATTCCGCCTGCATTTGTTGCAATGTTTCCGCCAATGCTTGCACGTTTTTCACCTGGGTCAGGCGGGTAGAAAAATCCAAGCCCTTCTACATATTTCTGAAAGTCTTCAAGGATTACGCCGGGCTCTACTGTTGCAGTAAAGTTTTCTTTGTCTATTTCAAGGATGTGGTTCAAATGTGAAAGGTCTAAAATGATTGAACCATTATGTGGAACTGTACTTCCTACAAGATTTGTTCCGGCGCCACGGGGAGTTACAGGAATATTGTTAGCATGTGCAAACTTAAGCACTGCGCTAACTTCCTGTGTGCTTTCCGGAAAAACCAGGGCACTGGCATCACCATGTTTTCGTCCAAGCTGGTCGCTAAGATATTTCTGTTCGATGTTTTCTGCAAATACTACTCTTGCAGGGTCTTGGATTATTGTTTTTAATTCGGTGATGTTTGCCATGGTAATGCCTCTTTAATGGGGCCCTTCGACAGGCTCAGGGACCCCACCTTTATTAAAACTCATCAATATCCCAGCCTTCTTTGATGAAGTAGCCGCCGTATGTTTTGTTGAATACGTCTTCTGTTTCTTTTGACTGGAATGCTTCTACAACCTTGCGGAAGATTTCTACTTTTTCAGGATCCTTAAGATCTGAAGTGCGGGCTGCGATAAGGTTCCAGTACTGCTTTTCGTCAACCGATGTATCTTTGAAGATTGCGCTTTCTGTTTTGATACCAAAGTCAAGAGCGTAGTTTCCGTTTACGATTGCGGCATCAACATCGGCAAGAGCGCTTGGAATTGTGTTGGCAGCAAGCTCTTTAATAACAATGTTCTTTGGATTTTCAATAATGTCTGAAACTGTCGGGTTGAAGCCTGCATTTGGGCTGAGCTTAATAAGACCAGCTGCGGCAAGAACCTTGATTGCACGACCACCATTTGTAACATCATTTGGAATTGCAATTACTGCACCATTCTTAAGTTCGCTAACCGACTTTACTTTGTTTGAGTAAAGGTTGAGCGGAATGATGAAGGTGTTACCGATAAGCTTAATGTCATAGCCGTGGCTGCCTGCATCGTTTTCAAGATAAATTCTGTGCTGGAAAGCGTTCAAATCAATTTCGCCGTTGTTGAGCGCATTGTTTGGAGTTACATAATCAGAGAACTGAACAATCTTAAGATTAATTCCCTCTGCCTTAAGTGCCTTCTGAGCCGGAGCCCAAAGGTCTTCGTAAATTGAGCCGACAACACCAATCTTAATTTCGATTGCCTTAGCTTTTTTAGACTTTTTGGTAGCACCAAAAACCGATGTAAGAGCAATAGCTCCAATTAAAATACCTGCGATTAATTTTTTCATATTCATACCTCTTTATTTGTTTTGTTTATCAACCTAGTTGATGTCTAGGTTATACAAAATTTTTCAAACTTGTGCTAATACAAGTTTCATATCATTGGTTATAGGAAAAACCTATAACTCGAGCGCTTTCTGATAATTCGCATTCATGCTCTGACAGCTGGCATCAAACTTCTTCTGTTCGTCCTCTGTGAGCGACAACTGAATCACCTCAGCCACACCGTTCGCGTTCAAACGACAAGGTACGCTTGCAAAAACATCCTTCTGACCATATTCGCCCTGGAGGAGTGTAGAAACCGGAAGAATCCTGTCTTCATTACCAAAAATTGCCTGAACTACATTTGCAATACTGGCTCCAATTCCAAACTCTGTTGAACCTTTTCCGCCAAGAATAATCCAGCCTGCCTGTTTTGCACGAGCGGCAATGCCATCCAGGTCGAGTTTGCCGAAGCGTTCCGTCTGTTCTTGTATGAGTTCAAGAATTGGTTTTCCCGCAACTGTAACGTTGCTCCACGGAACAAACTGACTTTCACCATGTTCACCAAGCGCATAAGCCTGAATCGATTTTTGTGAATAACCTGTTTCTTCGCTGATTGCCCGACGAACTCTTGCTGTGTCCAGGGTAGTGGAGGTTGAAAGAATGCGCTTTTTGTCCCAGCCAAGTTTTTCCTGAAGATAATGTGTTACTACATCTGCAGGGTTTGAAATATTTATGATAATTCCGTTAAAGCCGCTTGCCTTGATTTTTGGAACAATGTCTTTAAGAATTGCAACTGTTGCCCCAAGGGTCTGCTGGCGGTCTGTCTGTCCTGCAGCCATATCCGGGAGCGGGCCTGCCGCAACTATAAGAATGCCTGCATCCTTTATGTTGTCGTAGCTGCCTGCCTTTACATGAACTGTGCGTCCAAGATATGTTGATGAATCCTGAAGATCCAGTGCCTGAGCCGCAGCCTTCTGTTCGTCTATGTCTATGTAAACAATTTCTTCTGCAAGGCCTTGCGAAATGAGGGCATAACCTCCGTGGCTTCCAACGTGACCTGCACCTATGATTGCTATTTTACGCATATATGCCTCCTTTTGGCCCTTCGACAAGCTCAGGGACCCCAATTAATGTTTGTTTCTCTTTATGATTTTATTTCCGCCCAGTTGAATAAGGTTTACGATAATTACAAGAACGAAAATCGTAAGCCAGGTTACGTCAAGCTGATTGCGGTCGTGACCGTACATGATTGCGTAGTTACCAAGACCACCGGCACCTACTGCTCCGGCCATTGCTGTAAGACCAATCAAACTAACAAGAGTGATTGTTGTACCACGAACAAGCGGGCCGATACTTTCTCGCAGATACACTCGGAAAATAATATCAATCGGAGTAAGACCCATGCTTTCGGCAGCTTCAATCAGACCGCTGTCTACTTCGGCAAGTGCAGTTTCTACCTGACGGCTAAAGAATGGCACACATCCAAAAATGAGCGGTACAATTGCACCACGCACTCCGATTGCAGTTCCCATCAAAAGTCGGCTCAAAGGCATTACACCTGTAAGCAGAATGATAAAGGGAATTGAACGGAAAAAGTTTATTGTCTTATCAAGAATCTGATAGATAACCTTGTTCTGCAAAATTGAACCCTTTTTAGTTACGATGAGCACAATGCCGAACACAAGTCCTATTACAAAGCTTATGCCGCCTGCCCAGAGTGTCATTATAAAAGTCTCGAGCAAGCCCCGGAAAAATCGCTCCGGATGTGATGAAACGTTTGGTAAAATTTTTGTGATGAATTCTAACATGGTTATGCCTCCTATGGATGACCTAAAAATTGCTTTCGCAATTTTTTTAACGGTCTTCTATTTATCAAAGGCCGCCAGCGGCCTTACTCATTTCAATACTTCAACTCCAACACCCTGCTGCTCAATATGAGCCAGTGCGCGTTTTACTATATCTTCCTTACCACTTACAATTGCTACGGTTCCGCCGATTGGTGCGTCCTGAACAATTTCTACATCCGCAAAAATAATGTTGATTGTAATTTCGTACAGGCGCGACATTGCAGAAATAATCGGCTCAGAAACATTCTTTTCTCTGAAGGTAAACCGTACCAGAGTTTCATCTGCTGCAAGCTTTACCACAGGAGAATCTTCTGCAATAAGCTGTTCAATTTTTGTAAGGCTCGAAGTTGAACGGATAAAGCGCTTTGTAACTTCATCCTTAGGAGATGCAAAAATATTAAACACTTCTCCCTGTTCAACAATCTTTCCGTTTTCCATTACGGCAACCTTAGAACAGATTTCTTTTATAACTTCCATCTGGTGAGTGATGATTACGATTGTGAGTCCAAGCTCCTTGTTCAGTTTTTTGAGCAGCGCAAGAATTGAACGAGTTGTCGTAGGGTCTAGTGCGGAAGTTGCTTCATCACACAAAAGAATATCAGGATTATTTGCAAGGGCACGCGCAATTGCAACACGCTGCTTCTGACCGCCACTGAGCTGTGAAGGATAAACATTTTCCTTATCCTTAATTTCTACAAGCTCCAAAAGCTCATGAACCTTTTTTGCAATTTCGTCTTTAGAAAGTCCGCTGCGCTTTAACGGAAAAGCAACATTACCAAAAACAGTGCGGCTCTTCATCAAATTAAAATGCTGGAAAATCATTCCTATAGTTTTGCGTTCTTCACGGAGCTCCTTTGGACTAAGGCTCAAAAAATCTTTTCCACGAACAGTTACGCTGCCGGATGTCGGGCGACCAAGCAGATTTATTGTTCTTACAAGTGTAGATTTTCCTGCCCCTGAAAAACCGATGATTCCAAAAATCTCTCCCTGTTCAATTGAAACATTCGCATTTTCTACGGCATTAAAAGATTTCTTGCCGTCTGTAAAAGTTTTGTATATGTCTTTAAGTTCAATAATGGGCATTTAGCACCTCCTGAGTATGACTTACTTATAGCCAAAATCTATAACTTGCGCTAATACAAGTTTTTTATGGTGAGTTATATGAAAAAGTTATAACTGGGGATTATTTGCAGGCGCTGTCTATAAACGCTGCAATTTCTTTGATAACGCTTATGCGGCGACCCAAAAGTCCATGCTCTGTAGGAAACTCCACACGTTTTTGGATTGCTTTAGTCTGATGTTCTTCGAGCAGATTCCATAAAGGCAAAATCATTTCGTTAATCGGCGAAACAGAATCATAAGTTCCCGCCACAACAAGCAGGTTCTTATCTTTTACCTGTTCAAACGCCTTAGGATGACTTATCTCATCACAGTTCAGAACAACATCCTCATAAATTGCATCAATTCCGTCTGACTGCAAAATCTTTCCTTCTTCCAAAAGAGAACGAAAATAACTTTCCTTTGCACGATTCAAATAGCGGGTAGGGTCGTAAGGAGTAAGCATTATAATTCCGCAGATCCAGTCAAGCTTGCGGCCGGCATTCAAAGCAGAGTTTGCACCCATGCTGTGACCAAGCAAGAAAATCTGATTGGGATCAACATTATATTTTTGTGTAAAATCCGGTGAGTGAGCATATTCTGCAAGATTCTGCGCATCTTCAATACAGTGTGTAATCAGATACTTTCCCTGACTCCCCCAGGCGCCGCGGTTATGAGGAACAATAACAACACAACCAATACGGCACAAAGCATGAGAAATATCATCATTACGTGCAGTTCCCGGAAAGCCGTGAAGCATAATCACACAAGGATGCGGTTTTTGGAAATTAGAAGAAGGCCACATGATTTCACCGTAGATATGAGAGCCGTTACTTATAAAATCAAGTGTTGTGTAGTCTGGCAAAGCGGTAGAATCAAGCTCATCAGAATCAGAAAAAAGGTATTCCAGTTTTAAATTAGATGCCATGTAAAACCTCCTGTATGCTCTAAAACCTACTAACAAACTAGGTAAAAGCTGATAAACTGTTTATAAAACAAATAACCTAGTGTGTCAATAGGTAATAGCAAAACTTCCATATTGTACGACCTCGCATAATCTACTATAATATCTTTATTATTTTTGATTTTCAGAGGTATAACTATGGTTACATGGTCAAACGCAGATACACTTTCTTCATGGAAGAAGCTTCAGTCTTTAAAAGGAATGGTCAGCATTGCAGATGAGCTCAGTGCTCCAACAGCAGTAGACCGCATTGCAAAATATTCAATTCCAATGGGTGGTGCACTCACATATAATTACGCTGCAAAACAAGTAAACGAACAGATTCTTAAAACACTCGCTGAACTTGCAGAAGAACAGCAGCTTGTAGAAAAATACCAGGAACTTTTGGACGGGGAAGTAATCAATACCGGAGAGAAGCGTATGGTACTTCACCAGCTTACACGCGGCCAGCTTGGAAAAGATGTAATGGCTGATGGTGTAAACAAGCGCGAATTTTATGTAAACGAAGTAAAACGCATTGCAGACTTTGCAAACGACGTTCATTCTGGAAAGCTCGTAAACGAAAAGGGTGAAAAATATACAACAGTTTGTCAGATTGGTATTGGTGGTTCAGACTTGGGTCCACGCGCCATGTATATTGCTCTTGAAAACTGGGCAAAGAAAAACAATACCTTCAAAATGGAAGCACATTTTATTTCTAACGTAGACCCTGATGATGCTGCAAGCGTTGTAAAATCACTTGATATTTCAAAGACAATCTTTATTCTTGTTTCAAAATCAGGAACTACACTCGAAACTCTTACAAACGAAAGCTTTGTAAAAGATTTCATCAAAAAAGCAGGCTGTGACGCAAGCAAGCACATGATTGCAGTTACATCAGAAACTTCACCTCTCGCACATAACCCAGACTACATGGCTGCTTTCTATATGGATGACTACATCGGAGGCCGCTATTCATCAACTTCTGGAGTAGGTGGAGCAGTACTTTCACTTGCATTTGGTCCAAAAGTATTCCAGGAATTCCTTGACGGTGCCGCAGAAGAAGATAAGCTTGCATTGAACAAAGATATTGCTAAAAACCCTGCTCTTATGGACGCACTCATTGGTGTTTACGAACGAAATGTTCAGGGCTATCCTGCAACAGCAATTCTTCCATACAGCCAGGCACTTGCTCGTTTCCCGGCTCACTTACAGCAGCTTGATATGGAATCAAACGGAAAATCAGTAAACCGCAACGGTGAACCAATGAACTATCTTACAGGTCCTGTTATTTTTGGTGAACCTGGAACAAACGGTCAGCACTCATTCTACCAGCTGCTCCATCAGGGAACAGACATTGTACCACTTCAGTTCATTGCTTTCCGCCAGAATCAGACAGGTGAAGATGTTGTAATTGAAGATTCTACAAGCCAGGTTAAACTTGCCGCAAACGTAACAGCACAGATTGTTGCATTTGCCTGCGGAAAATCAGACGAAAATCCAAACAAGGCATTTGCCGGTAACAGACCATCAAGCTTGATTTACGGCGATCAGCTTAATCCTGCCTCGCTTGGTGCATTGCTTGCTCACTATGAAAACAAGGTAATGTTCCAGGGCTTCGTATGGAATGTAAACTCATTTGACCAGGAAGGCGTTCAGCTTGGAAAGAAACTTGCTAAGACAGTCTTGAGCGGTCAGATGGAAGGTGCACTCAAAGCATACGCAGGACTTTTGATAAAATAAACTACTGAATCATCACGCAGTTGCGGCCGCCGTTTTTTGCATCGTACATTGCTTTGTCAACGCGGTCGAAAATCAGAGCAGAATCATCGCCGTTTTGAATTTCGGTTAAGCCAAGACTGCAGGTGAGTTTTCCAATATATTCAAAATCTTCCTGTTCAATTGTTTCACGAAGCTTTTCTGCAAGCTCTTTAATTTCGTCAAAGGTTTTTCCATAGCAGACACAGACAAATTCTTCGCCACCCCATCTTCCGGTTTTAATATCATAAGGTTCAAGGAAGGTGCGGACAAGTTTTGCAAACTGCTTAAGAATAATGTCTCCGACTGCATGCCCGAATTTATCGTTTACCTTTTTAAAGTAATCAATATCAAGCATCATAAGAGAAACCTTTTCGCCTTTTGACTTATAAAGTTCAACAGCATTTATGATTTCTGTTTCAATTCGTCCGTGATTAAACAACTCTGTAAGCGGATCCTTTGAAGCAAGCTCTTCGTATTTTCTTAAGGTCTTATTAAGGTTCATAAAATCATCATGAATATTCTGAACCATAAATACAAAGCGGAAATCATCGGCATTCGTTGTAATGGCACGGCTAAAGATAAGCTTAACCCAGATAAAAACACCTTCAAGATTTTTCATCTGACAGTCAAAAGAAGAAGTTCGTCCCGGAAGAAGATTTTTCTTAAGATATTCAGGATCTGTGCGTTCAAGGAACAGATTCTGATCTTCAGGCCAGATCATATTAACAATCATCATGCGCCAGTCTGTATAAGAAACATCGTAATTTACAGAATCGCTCGAAATTTCAGAAACATTAATGCTGTTTGTTGTATTTTTGATAAGATCAACATACATAGAAAACAGATATGTATTCTGCATTGTGTTGATTTTTGTGTCAGAAAGGAATTCCTTCACATAATCACTCTTGTCAAGCTCATCAAGAACAAACAGATACTTTGTGTTTTCTGCATCAAGCGGATAAATGGAAATCTGCACATTGTGAACTTCATTATCAAGAACAAGACTTATTCTGTTAGAATACTTACCGCTGAATTTACCGATTGTTGGTACAAAAACATGATAATCTTCGGTAATTTTTGCAGAACTGTTAGCAAAATGAAACCACAGCTTTTCTATAAGGTCGTTGTAAGAACCTTCGTCTTCAATGAATTTTTCAAAGAAACCTGTTTTTTTTACTGTTTTGTAAGTATTATTATGTGCATCAACGATTATTAATGAATCAACTTTTTTATATAGTAAGTCAGAAACGCATTCCTTGGAATAGTCGCTCATATTGTACCTCTATATAATTGTTCTATTTTTATATTATGACACATTATAAAAGAATTGCAACATATTTATAAAAAATGTATATTTATACAATATGAAGGAACGACAGTCACGGCTTAAAGCTATTAAGAATCTCATTAAGAATAACACAATTGAAAGTCAGGATGATTTGCTGTCTCTGCTTTTGAAGGAAGGGTACGAGGTTACACAGGCAACCTTGAGCCGGGACTTAAAGCTTCTTAAAGTTGGCAAGGTTCCAGATGGAAAATCGGGTTATATGTATGCCCTGCCCGGTGATGATGAAAACAGCGAAACCGAAGCAATTTATGTTCAGGATTTTTTGCGCGGTTATTTAAGCATTGATTTCAGCGGAAATATTGTAGTTATAAAAACATTCCCTGGTCATGCAAATACTGTATGTAATGCGCTCGATAATCTTAATTTAAACGAAGTGCTTGGAACTGTTGCAGGCGATAACTGTATGTTTGCGTGCCTTCGCGAAGGTGTAACAGGGGAAGACTTTCTTGAAATTCTCAAAAAACATATTCCGGGTATAGAGGATTAAAGGGAAATTTTTTTTGGGTGGATTTTAGATGATTTTTACAAGTACACGCAATAATAAAATAGAAGTTTCTTTTTCTCGTGCAGTAAAGGATTGTCTGCCTGAAGACGGTGGGGTTTTTGTTCCTGCCCAGAATACTTTTGAAGATCTTCGCCGCTGGATTTACTATATAAACGAATCTACTTCTTTTACAAGTATTGCCGGAACTTTGACTTCTGCCTTTATGAAGGATGAGTTTTCTCCTATTATATGTCAGACTATTGCCGAAATGGCTTTCCCATTTTCACCGGTAATAACTCAGCTTGATGAAAATCTTTTTAATCTTGAACTTTACCATGGTTACACGGGCTGCTACCGCGACTTTGGTGTAAGTTATCTTTGTTCATATCTTGAAACTACCCACGAGCTTAACGGCGGGAACTCTGTATTCGTAGATTTTACCCACGGCGAGCTTGGAACTCTTTTAGCAAAAGTATTGCGGGGCAAAAAGCATATTAAAGCTGTGCTTGTTTACGAAAAGGGCAGTGTACGCGGACTTGAAAATGAAGATTATCTATGGAACGGTGGAAATATTCTGCCGCTCGAAATGGAAGGTACAGAAGCCCAGATAAAATCGGCAATTGCATCTCTTTTTAACGACAAGGATTTTGTTGCAAAATATAATCTTTCTCTAGCAAATACAACAAATGTGTGCCGCCTTATGGCTCAGGTTTTTCATTTTCCGTATGCATTTGCACAGATTAAAAACAAGGTAGACGGAGATATTTTCTACTCAATGGAAGCAGGTAACTACGGAATGCTTGCTGCAGGACTTTACGGCTGGCGTTTTGCTCTTCCTGTAAACGGTTTTTATGTTCCTGCAACTCCGGCTCTTGGAGTAGATGCTGCCGGTAATGCACAGATTCTTGATTCTTTTGTAAGCCTTAAAAAGCGATGTGGAGTTGATCCTGTTTTCCCGGCTAATATTGAACGACTCGAAACCTTCTTTGGAAGCAATTCTTTGATGATAAGAAACTTTGTTTTTCCTCAGACTGTAAATGAACGTCAGCGCGAAAAGGCCGCAAAGGAACTTTTTATAAAATACGGAATTTTTGCAGACCCTGGAACTGCAAGTGCATACGCTGCTGCTAAAGAAAGTTCAGACTTTAATGAAGGCGGCGAGGCCGACAGTGCACTCGTGCTTGTTTCTCAAAATCATCCGTCGTTGAGCAGTCATTATTGTCGTCTTGTTGTTGGAGAAACTCCAGTTATGCCCGAAAATATTGCAGCTACAATTAAGCCTGTACGCCTGAACCGCGAAGTAATCAAGAATGCTGATGAACTTAAAAAAGTAATCCAATCAGCTTTACAATAAACGCACAAAGCCAGGCAAGAACACACTGCCATATAACAATTCCAGCTGCCCATTTTGTTCCAAGCTCTCGTTTAATAGAAGCAATTGCCGCAACACATGGTGTATAAAGCAGACTGAAAACTAAAAGTGCTGCAGCAGAAAGTCCTGTCATTGCAGACTGAACTCCACCGGCAAAAAGAATTTCAAGAGTAGAAACAACACTTTCTTTTGCAATAAAGCCGCTTACTAAGGCTACAGAAATCTGCCAGTCGCCAAGACCAAGCGGTTTCATAATTGGAGAAATGAGTTTTGCAATTGAAGCAAGAATACTTGAACTGGCATCTTCTACAATCTGAAACTGCCAGTTAAAGGTTTGCAAAAACCAGATTACAATTGTTGCCATAAAAATAATTGTAAATGCACGCTGTAAAAAATCTTTTGCTTTTTCCCAAAGTAGTTGGGCAGTGTTGCGTACACCAGGCATTCTGTAATTAGGGAGCTCCATTACAAACGGAACCGCTTCACCTTTGAAAATTGTTCCTTTATATAAAAGAGCTGCAAGAATACCAATTATTATTCCAAGAAAGTAAAGGCCTGTCATTACAAAGCCGCCGTGTTTTGGAAAGAAGGCACTTACAAAAAATGCATAAATCGGAAGCTTTGCAGTACAGCTCATAAACGGTGTAAGGATGATTGTCATTTTGCGGTCGCGTTCACTTGGAAGTGTGCGTGTTGCCATAACAGCAGGTACAGAACAGCCAAAACCAACAAGAAGAGGAACAATACTTCGGCCGGAAAGTCCTATTTTTCGAAGAAGCTTGTCCATAAAAAAAGCAACTCGTGCAATGTAACCGGAATCTTCCAGCAGGGAAAGAAAGAAAAACAGCGTAACAATTACAGGCAAGAAGCTTAAAACACTTCCTACTCCTGTAAAAATGCCGTCAATAATCAGACTGTGAAGTACGTGGTTTACATTTGCAGCTGTAAGTGCGTAGTCGGTAAGGGAAGTAAGCTTATCTATTCCAAGCTCTAAAAGTCCCTGAAGCCAAGCGCCGATTACATTAAAGGTAAGATAAAATACAAGTGCCATAATTATGATGAACGATGGAATTGCAGTAAATCTTCCGGTAAGGATTTTATCTATTTTCTGACTACGGTCCCGTTCTTTACTTTGTTTTGGCTTTTGTACACATTCATCGCACAACTTAAAAATAAAAGAAAAACGCATGTCGGCAATTGCAGCACTTCGGTCAAGACCTCGTTCACTTTCCATCTGCATTATGATATGTTCAAGCATTTCTTTTTCGTTTACATCAAGGTCAAGCTTGTGCATTATGCGTTTGTCGTCTTCAAGGAGCTTTGTAGCTGCAAAACGAACAGGAATATCGGCTTTTTCTGCGTGATCTTCTATTAAATGGATTGTTCCGTGAAGGGCGCGGTGAACTGCTCCACCATGGTCTTGTTTATCACAAAAATCCTGTCTGAGCGGAGGTTCCTGAAACTTTGCAACGTGTACTGCGTGTGCAATAAGCTCTTCAATACCCTGATTTTTCTTTGCAGAAATTGGAACGACAGGCACTCCAAGAATCTCTTCCATTTTGTTTACGTCAATGCTTCCGCCGTTTTGTGTAACTTCGTCCATCATGTTCAGGGCAATTACAAGCGGAATATTAAGCTCGAGCAGCTGCATTGTAAGGTAAAGATTTCTTTCTATATTATTTGCGTCCAGAATATTTATGATTGCATGTGGTTTCTGGTTAAGTACAAAGTCTCGCGAAACAAGTTCTTCTGCAGAGTAGGGTGACATTGAATAAATGCCCGGGAGGTCTGTAATAAGTGTGTTAGGGTAGCCTTTGATTGCACCAGTTTTCTGGTCTACTGTAACACCCGGAAAGTTTCCTACGTGCTGATTTGAACCGGTAAGCTTGTTGAAAAGTGTTGTTTTTCCGCAGTTTTGATTTCCAACAAGGGCAAATGTAATTGTAGTTCCGTCCGGGAGAGGGTTTTCATCTTTTTTCTGATGGAACTTACCGCCTTCACCAAGTCCCGGGTGATGAGAGACCGCGGTCCCTGAGCCTGTGGCTGCGTTCCCTGAGCCTAGCTTGTCCTGAGCTTGTCGAAGGGAAGGACCGGCAAGTTGTTCTACTTCTTCCACTTCAATCTTTTCTGCATCTGCAACTCGCAGCGTAAGTTCGTACCCATGAAGCTCAAACTCCATAGGGTCGCCAAGCGGAGCGTATTTTATAAGTGTTATTTCGGTTCCGGGAATAATTCCCATATCAAGAAAATGCTGGCGTAATTCGCCGTTGCCACCAAGCTTTTTTACACGGACTGTGCCGCCTATTTTACATTCATGCAGAGTCATTTTTCAGAAACTTCCTTCTTTTAATTTAATTCAATTAATTTTATTTTTCAAGATTTATTGAAACTCAACTCGCTATTGCTGTATAATATTCGCGGTGCGAAAAATATCGCGGAGGTAAAAAATAATGAACGTAGTTGTAATTGGAGCCCAGTGGGGTGATGAAGGTAAAGGTAAGATTGTTGATTATCTTGCAGAGGATGCTAAGTATGTTGTACGTTATGCAGGTGGTCCAAATGCCGGTCATACAATTGTAGTAGACGGAAAACAGTATGCACTTCATCAGGTTCCTTCAGGAATTCTTTATGCCGATAAAAAGGTTTTCCTTGGTTCCGGTATGGTAATTGATGTTGAAGCTTTCTTTAATGAACTTCAGATGCTTAAAGACAACGGAATTAACTGGGAAGGCAGAGTTTTTATTTCTGACAGAGCACAGCTCATTTTGCCACGCTACCGCCAGATGGATAAAGAACGCGATGCTGCACGTAAACGACCAATTGGAACTACAGGAAGAGGAATGGGTATTGCTTATGCCGAAAAAGCCCACCGCGATGGAGTTCGTCTTGCCGACTTAGACTGGCCAGAAAAAATGGCTGAATTTGACGGTGAAGATAAAGAATATCTTGATAAATACCGCGACCGCCTTATGAGCATGCGTGTTAATATGGCTGCCGAAATGTATAAAGTAAAGGGTGAAAACATTTTGTTCGAAGGTGCTCAGGGTGCCATGCTCGACCTTGACAGTGGAACATATCCATATGTAAGCTCAGGCGCTTCCTGTGCTGCAGGTGCTTCTTCTGGTTGTGGAATTGGTCCTCATGACCTTGACCAGATTGTAGGTGTATTTAAGGCTTACGAAACACGTGTTGGTAATGGTCCAATGCCTTCTGAGTTCAATAACGAAAGCGAAGGTGAGCTTTGTCAGTATGTACGCGATACCGGTCGTGAATACGGAGTTACAACAGGACGTGCACGCCGCTGCGGTTATCTTGACCTTGTAGCTTTGCGCTATGCCTGCCGTGTAAACTCTTTGGACGGTCTTGTTCTTACACACCTTGATATTTACGATGCAATGGATCAGATTGAAGCTTGTGTTGCTTATGAAATTAATGGTCAGCGTGTAACAGATTTCCCTGCAAATGTAAAAGAACTTGAAACTGCAAAACCAATCCTCGAAAAATTCCAGGGCTGGAAAACAGAACTCAAGAACTGCCGCTCTTATGAAGAACTTCCTGAACAGGCACGTGCTTACATCAAGTATATTGAAGACTACTGCGAGACACCTGTAACAATTGTTTCTGTAGGCTACGAAAGAAAGGATACATTTGTAAGAAAGAATCCTTGGAAATAATCTGTGCTAACACACGTCATTGTAAATCTTCTCGCAATGACGTGTTTTTTTTTGTCTAAAAACTAGTATACCAGTTCCGTAAAAAAAAATAATTTTTTTTAGTTTTTCTTGAAAAAAATGGTTTTTTGGGTTTATAATATAAGAAGTTATGAAAGTTGAATCTATTGAGTTGAGCACAGAAGATATTCAAAGTATCAGGGACGCGGTAAGAGAGAGACGCCCTGTAAATTTCTATTGTTATACTTTAACTCTCGAACAAAAACAGCGTTTTCAGAATATTTTAAACGTATTTCTTGAAGAATGCGGTGAATCTTATTTGTTCAACTGTCTTTCATATTGTCTTTTTGAACTTCTCGATAATGCAAGTAAAGCTAATGCAAAACGTATTTATTTTAAAGAACAGAATCTTAATATAGATGACAAAACTGATTATGAAAACGGAATGAAGGCTTTTAAGTCAAATCTTTCTGATAATACACAGCATTACAAGGCTGAGCTTGAAGCAGGAATGCTCCAGGTACATCTTCAGCTTTCTGCAAATGATGTTATTTCGCTTTCTGTTTCAAATAATACAAAAATTACAGCTGCAGAAAAGAATCGTATTGAAGAAAAGATTTCAAAAACACAGAACTACGAAAACGTTGCAGACGCTTTTGCCGATATTGACCAGACAGAAGGTTCAGGTTTGGGAATCATTACTATTGTGATTATGCTCCGCAAGCTTGGACTGAGTATGGACTGCCTTAAGTTCAGCACAACAGATGAAGAAACAATTGCCGAAATTGTAATTCCTAAGCACCTTTTAAAAGATGCAGAGGAATTATTGGAGTTGTAATTACTTCTTTTTCTTAGCAGAGGCCTTCTTTGTGGAGGCCTTTTTCTTTGTCTGCGGTCCCTGAGCCTGTCGAAGGGCATACGCCTTTGCAAACAGCTCACACTTATATGCTGCCTTGAGTTTTGCGGTACGTAAATCCTTAAACAGTTTAAGAATATTTTCAAGATCTGCGCTCTTAATATTCATCATCATCAAAAGCTCAATAAGATTCAAACTATAATCTGTAATTTCTTTATTGAACCATACAATGTTGTCAAAGGTGTTTGCACCGCTTAAGAACCGTCTGTGCTTGCTTATTACAAGAAGCTCTGTAATGCGTGCTGCGGCAATGCGTCTTCCGGCTGGAGTAGAAATCTTTGCAACATCACTTACGCGTGCAAGCAGGAAGAGCCTTGTAAGGTCTGCGCGGAGGTTCTTGTCTATGTCTGTGTATGCCTTAATAAACTGTGTAAATTTTCTTCCAAAGTTCAAAAAGTCTGCAAGACCGGAAGTTGCGTACTTACCACTGAGTGCACGACAGATTAAAACTGTTTCCAGGTTTGGATCTGCAGTTTCCATGAGTTTGATAAGTACAGGAGCTTCTTTTGCATTTGCAATTGCTTTCTGTAGGTCTGCTGGCTTTTTACCGGCCTTTGCATTGTGCACCTGAATAAGAAGCTTGATAAACTGCTGAACATCTTTTGAAAGAGTGCAGGCTGCTTTTTTAGAGTCGGCCTTTGCAGTTGATTTTGCTTTAGCTTTTGTTTTTGCAGCCTTTGTTGTTTTTTCTTTGAAAGTTCCTTCAGAAGCCTTTTCAACCTTTTCGCATTCTGTTTCAAAGGCCAGGGCCTGCTTTTCTGCAGCCTTAAGAAGCTTTGTAATATCTGCGGCCTTTACCTTTGGCTCTTTTGGATTTGTGAATGCCTGAATAAGTGGAGGAAGCACAGTCTTTGCGTAATTTTCCATTGCTGCATAAAGGTCTTTGTAGATTATTTCCTGCCATGCTGCTTCTATGTCTTCACAACCGGCACCGTTCAAGTGTTCGCACAAAATCTTATAGCGGTGGTCGGCCTCGTCTGTTACCTGGTGAATATCCATGTAAACCTGGTACTCAAAACCGTTGAGCATTATGAAAAGACCCTTTTCGCAGATTTCACTGCTCTTACGGATAAACCACAGGTTGCTTCGGTTTTCGCGGAAAATACAGTATTTGTCGTCTTCGGCGTTGAGGTTGAGTCCTTCAGAAATTGAGCGTGAGACGAGTTTTGTTTCTTCGCCGTTGCCTGTTTTTACTGCGTACGGGTCAGACTGTTTAATCCATCCGTAAGCGCGATCATACTTGTTATTGTATACAACAAAGGTACGTTCGCCGCCGCAGCCGTTTGAATAGGCAAATACATTTTCGTTTACTATACCGTCCTGCCACAGATCATAGAAAAGGAAGTTTTCTACGCCGCTGAAGAGGTAGCGCTTTTTCATAAGAGGGAATATTTCGCGCCAGTGTCTGTCTACAAGATACTGACTTGGTTTTTCGTCTTTGTAGGCCTTGGTGTATTCCATGCCGTATTTTTCTGTAAAGCCTTCAATCTGTCCGTGACCAAACATTGGCAAGCCAGGCATTGTAATCATCAAAGTACATACACCAAAATATTTATCGCCGTCACCAAACTGAGCAATTGCAGTTTCTTCGTCAGGGTTGTTCATAAAGTTTACGTAGCGCTTAAGAATCTGCGGATCAAAGGTGATAGTATTTTTTACAGTTTCTCTATATTTCTGATTTTCTTCTTTTTTGAGCATGTTCATAAATGCAGAGTTATATACACGGTGCATGCCAAGAGTTCGTACAAAGTAGCCCTCCATCATCCAGAAGGCCTCTGCAAGTAACAAGGTATCAGGGCATTCCTGAGCAACACGGTCTACAACCTCGCGCCAGAATTCATTTGGAATTGCATCGTTGAACTGCTGCGTGCTAAGGCCTGTTTCACTTCGGGTAGCAATGTCTCCTCCATGTCCAGGCTCCGGATACCACAAACGTCTGATTGATTTTTTTGCAAGAACCATCGCAGCATCAAAACGGATAATCGGGAAGTTTTGTGCAACGTGTAAAATTTCCTGCATTACAGCTTCACGTGCTGCAGGGTTCAAAAAGTCAATCTGTGCAGTGTCGTTCCAAGGAAGTCCTGTTCCGTCGTTTCCGTGGTAGATGTAACGTGTGTCACCAGTCTGATTATCTACGCGCTTGAAAACTACGGCGCAGTCGTTTTTGCTGTAGTAGTGATCTTCAAGGAAAAGAGAAACGCGTCCGTCCTGCGAAAGGTTTTCTCCATTGAAAGTGTAGTGTGGGAACGGGCAGTCGCGGCGCTGAATAAAAAGATCAGGGCGGTTGATTACCCAGTCTCCATCCATACCGGTGTGGTTTGGTACCATATCAGAAGCAAGGCGGATTCCTCGCTGCCAGAGGCGTTGGCGCAAGTTTGCTAATGCGTCCCAGCCACCAATGTTCTGTGCAATGTTGTAATCAAAAAGTGAGTAGGCGCTGGCTGCTGCTT
>JAEEGK010000646.1_pt1 | contig 86896 bp, 63 predicted proteins | sample 8958771 | NCBI WGS metagenome assembly JAEEGK01 (sample SAMN16246547, study PRJNA631951) | gut metagenome | biome: gut microbiome; feature: rumen; material: SC-attached | host: Bos | place: Iran: Karaj | collected 2018-10
AGAATGCTTGCTCGAATGCTCGTGCGTGAAAACGCAGGTGTAGCGGGCTACTCCGAGGCTTTCATGTACGGGCAGTCGGGTAAGCAGGCAAGCATTCGGTCCAGTTATTTAATAACCGATGTACTAGAACAGAAAAGGAAAAAAATGGAGATTAAAAAGATATACTTTGATATGGACGGTGTACTGGCAGATTTTGAAAAGGGCGTCAGAGAACTTTGCGGTATCGATGCCTACTCCCAGAATGTTAAGAGACCCAAGGGTTACGATGACCTTCTGTGGGAAAAGGTGAGAGGGGTCGAGAATTTCTATGACCGGCTGGACATCCTGCCCGGTGCAAAGGAGATGTTTGACACCGTTAGAGGGATCTACGGCGACAGATGTGAGATCCTCACCGGGATCCCAAAGCCTTACAAAGGGGTACTTACGGCTGCTGAAGACAAGATCTCCTGGATGAGAAGGCTGTTGTCTGAGGACATAGTCATGAACATCGTTTACAGGGATCAAAAGAAAGATTATTGTACCGGTCCCGATTGTATCCTTATCGATGATATGGTAAAGACCATAAAGCAGTGGAATGAACTCGGCGGAACGGGAGTTCTTCACGTGAGCGTTGAAAAAACCATGGAGGAACTAAAAAAACTGGGCGTTTTGTAAGAAAAAGGCATGAGGTGATAAAGATGGACAACGAAGCAATGGACTCCTTTGATGAGATCAGGGGGAAAAGCGATCTCGCGGCGGCATTCAGAAAGATATCCGTGGAATTATACAATAAGGAACACAATCCGGCTAAGGCACTGGAAGCCATAAATCAGGCCTGCGCTCTGGATCCGGAAAACAGCCGGTATCTTTATGACAGGGATCGTATTCTTGAAAATGTGGGAGCGGATCCCTTGGTAAGGCTTTCCATGCTGGAAGAAAAAAAGGAGCTGATAGATGAGAGAGATGATCTGAGCCTCAATTACATCAGTGTTTTGAGCAGAAACGGTCGTGAGGAAGAGGCGCTGGACCGGCTTATGGGCAGAAACTTTCATCTTGATGAGGAACTGCAGCCCAAGATCATTGCGGTTTATAAGGAATTATTGTTTGCTTTTGCGCTAAAAGAGATAAAAGAAGGAAATAAAGAAAGGGCTGCGGTGCTCTGCGAGCTCACCTTCACCTATCCCGACTGCCTGGGCGTCAACAAGGGGAAGACTTTGCCGGACAACAAGGGCTGGTATCTTATCGGAGAGATAAAAAAGGATGAAGGAAAGGACGAAGAAGCGGAAGAAGCCTATAAAAAGGCAGCGGAAGGCTCCCCGGAACCCGAGCTCTTAAAGAGTGTATCGGACTATCCTTCGGACAGCCTGTACTGGATAGGCCTTGCCAAAGCCCGTCTGGGACAGCAGAAGGAAGCGCTGGACATCATGCGTAAGCTCATGGATTTCGGAAGTGCCAATATGAAAGAGGAAACTTTCGGGGAGGACAAGGAAGAAGAGCTTCTTTACGAAACGTACAGGGATGAGCTGGTTACGAAAAACAATGAATATTGCAGGATGCTGATATCTCTGGGGGTTAAGGGCCTGGGAGAAGTGAACCGATAAGGCATGCACAGCCTTAAGATCTCCGGGCCTCAGGGTAGACCAAATACATTTTGAAAAGGATAAATTTATATGGAAAGATTAATATACGATAATCCATTAAGATCCGAAAAAGATATAGAAGGCTGGAGACTTGAAGGAAAGGCCAAGATAAGCTTTGAAAACGGAAAAATGAGACTTGAAAATGCCATGGCAGCGGAGAACGGCCAAAAGGCCAATTATGTGCTTTGGTGTGACAGGGATTTTCCGAAGGATCTTATGATCACCTGGAAGTTTAAGCCCATAAGAGAACCGGGCCTTGCCATCATGTTTTTTGCAGCCAAGGGAATAAACGGAGAAGACTTATTTGACGAAAAACTGCAAAAGAGAACGGGAGAGTACCCCTTATATCACCATGGGGATATAAATGCTTTTCATGTTTCCTACTTCAGAAGAAAAGAGCCGGATGAAAGACAGTTCCATACCTGTAACTTAAGAAAAAGCTACGGATTTAACCTGGTGGCTCAGGGAGCGGATCCCATTCCGGATGCAGATGATTGCGCGGACTTTTATGATATGAAAGTGGTTAAGAACAAGGGCAGAGTGGAATTCTATGTAAACGGCCTTATGAGCTTCTCCTTTGATGATGACGGAAAGACCTACGGCGAGGTATTAAAAGAGGGCAAGATAGGCTTCCGCCAGCTTGCCCCCATGATCGGAGAATATTCCGATCTTAAAGTATATGCTCTTGAATGATTTTTTTAAAACAGAAAAAACTTTTATCACGCTCTGAATTCGATGATACGGCTCTGAGCTCCTTCGCTTCCGTCTGCAAATTTAGCCGCAACGTAAACCTGATATACGTCGGAGGCGGGAATGGTGAAAGGCAGGACGGGAGAAGTCTTCTTTTCTTCTGCGGAAACGGTCTTTAAAGGGAAGAACTGGAAATCCACGGAACCTTTTCTGTAAACCGTATAAGAAACCGCACCTTCCACATCGTTCCAGATGAGAAGGAAGTTGGCCACACCATCCGCAATGTGAAGCTCCTGTAAAGCGAAGCCTGAAGGCTTGGTAGAATCTGCGGGCTCGGGATTTGCAACGGGAGCGGGCTTTGCAATCTTGAAATCCGTCGTGATGGCGGGTTTAAGAGGAGCAAGTTCCGGTCTGTCGGAATCCAGAATAGCCTGAGCTACCAGTTTTGCGAACATGGTGGCACCGTATTCCTGAAGATGGGTGTTGTCATGTACTCCGTCTGCGTAAGCGCCTTCGGGATAAGCACCGGGTGCTGCCCAGAGGTAGATGAGTTTTGATTCTTCGCTTCCGATGGAATTTAAGTATTCTACCGTAAGGTTGCAAAGATCGATATAAGGAACATTTTCCTCTTCTGCAACAGCCACCATGGCATCTCTGTATTTACCGAAGGAGGCGATGAAATTACCCTCATGATCGTCACAGTTTCTTCTTGCGATGGGAGTTACCAGGACAAGGTTTACCTTTCTGGCTCTGCAGGAATAAATATATTTCTTGAGCCAGAAGCCGAAATCGGCTGTTGAAACGAAACGGTTGGGACGAACGGCGGTGGCATCGTTGTGACCCCACTGGATGAAGCAATAGTCTCCGGGGGCGGAGAGAGCAAGGAGTCTGTCCCATTTGCCTTCGTTAATGAAGGAGCGGGAGCTTCTTGCACCGATGGAACGGTTTTCTATGTTGAACATAGGCGTTTCGTAAATATGATTCTGAGGATAACAAAGGTCGGGAGACTGGATCTCCGGTGTGTCTTTACCTCCGTTAAAGAATCTGTATAAAACCTGTCCCCAACCTGTCTGAGGATAGTAGAATCTTTCGTAGGACTGAACCGTAGAGTCGGAAGCCAGGAAAACAGTGGGCTTCTTCTTGGGAGCCTTAAGAGGAAGTTCCTCATAGGAGATGTTTGTAATGGTAAGGTTTGCCGGAACTGCATCTTCCTTTACTTTTGCCTCCGAGGGAACAAAAAACTGAAGCAGGGTTTCTTCTTCAACGGAGCAAAGGGTGAACTCCGTTGAAGCTTCCGAGCAGGCGGGAACAGCAAAGGCATTCAGCTTTAAAATGTTGTTTGCGAAACAGCTTACCTTCATCTCGTTTTCGGAAGCGTTCTTAAAGGTAACGGTCCATTTACCGTCCTTAAGACCTGTTTTCTTTTTGAAGCCGAGACCTTCGGCGTAATTGTAAACTCCAAAACCTGAAACTTCCGTTTCGATCCAATTTAAAGAGGAAAGAGTAATGGCACTGTCTTTCACTGTAAAAGAAGGATCGACGTCATTCCATGATATTTCCCTGAAAACCGGTTTTCTCTCCGTGTAGACTCCGTTATTCCATCCGGCAGCGGGATCGGGATAGGTTACCAGAACGGGAATAAGATTTTCATAAAACATAAGTACACCTCGTAAGTATAGTTTTTATTTTGGTAGGGATTATAACATTTCAACAAATCAAAAAAAAGTGTAAAACCCTGAATTAAGGAATTGACACTTTTATAAAAAGATGATACTTTTCGCTTTAAGTAACTGAAAGGAAATAGATAAATGGCAACGGAATCCAAACTTTTTGACCCTGAAGGGCCCTTGATGACCGGCTTTGACACGGTTAAAGATCTGATAACTCTCAATCTGCTCACGATAATCTGTTCTATCCCGGTAGTAACCATAGGCGCATCCTTTACGGCCATGCATTATACGGCTCTTAAAATGGTGAGGAACGAAGAAGGCTATATACATAAGACTTTTTTCAAGTCCTTTAAGGAAAATCTGAAGCAGGGCATAGGAGCTACCTTTATCATGGCTTTTGCCTTCGGATTTATAGGCCTTGACTTTTGGGCAACACAGTGGTTTCAGGAGGATCCGGGCTTTGTAAAAGCGGCAATTGTACTCTTGATCCTTATGGCGGCGGTAACGATAACCACCGTGACTTTTTTCTTCCCTGTCCAGGCAAAACTCAGTGCGACCCTTAAGCAGAATATTTCAAATGCGTTTAAGATGGCACTTTCCCATTTTCCCATGACATTACTCATGATATTGTTTGATCTTTTACCCTTTATTATATGTTATTTCCTGCATTTCCTTATTCCCTTGCTTTTCATCTTCGGATTTTCTCTTCCCGCTTTTTGGGATGCCAAACTTTACAATAAGATATTCATTAAAATAGAGGAGGCTGCACATGCAGGGAAGGATATTTGATTACGGCGGACCTTTATTCGGCTTTTTAAACACCTTTGCCAATATCATAGTTTTGAGCGTGGTTACCCTTGTGTGCTGTATCCCGGTGATCACCTTCGGACCTGCGGTAAGGGCTTTGTACGTCGTATGTCTTAAGATGGTCAGAAACGAAGAGAGCTATGTGGTAAGGGACTTTTTTAAGAGCTTTAAGTCCAATTTCGGACAAAATGTGTTCCTTGGTCTTTTAGTGCTTTCGGCCCTTGGAATCTTTGGCGGCGGACTGTATTCGTTGATACTGATAGGCGGAGCGTTTCATATCATAATAAAGATCGGCTTCGGAATGGCTGCTTTGATAGTGATAGCCACCATTCTATGGATCTTTCCCATGCAGAGCCGTTTTAAAAACCCCATTAAACAGACTGTTAAGCTTTCCTTTTGGCTGGCGGTCACCAGGTTTCCCAAAACATTTCTGATGCTCATCATCTGGCTTTTTATACCGGCCTGTGTAGTCTTCATATCAGGTAACTTCGTCCCTCTGGTATTTCTGGCTGAGCTGGGAACGGCGGCCTATTTCTGCGCCGAAGTCTATGACGGCCTTTTTAAGGAACTGGAAGATAAGATCAACGGTAACGGAGAATGATCATTATCCTATTCCGGTTTGTTTAAGCGGTAATTTCTTCTGTAGTTTTCCGGCGTTATGCCGAATTCATTCTTAAATACGTTTTGAAAATGTGACTGACTCTTCATCCCTATTGCCTGGGAGATGGCGGAGACAGTCATTTTTTCGTCTCCCTGAAGGAGGCGGAGAGCAGTCTCAAGTCTCTTTTCTTTCAGATATTCCGTGAAATTCATTCCCATGTTTTTTTTAAACAGTCGGCAAAGGTAGGCATCGGTAAGATCGAAGTGGGCCGCAGTCTCCGAAAGAGATACGGTACTCAGGTTTTCGGAAATGTGGTTTAATATCTCCCTCATATTTCTTTGCTCACGTTCCGAGGCGGGGATACGCATGAAATTATCCCTGTACTTGGTGACGGAATCGGCAAAGAGCCTCATGAGACCGGCGCATCCGTTGACATCAAAAAGAAGGTCGAAGATGTTTTTCTTTGCAAAGGAAAATTCATAGTTCTGTTTGGTGAAAAACAGCTTAAACACAGTGAGCATTTCTGCCGCATAGGCTATGATCCCGTTGTAATCGTAGGCATCACCGTTGTCGAACAGATTTGTGAAGTTTTGTTCCTGCCGGGAGAGATAATCTATGACCCGGTCATATTTTTTCTCGACGAGATCATCATAGAGGAGTGAAGGCAGATCAAAAGGGAAGGTTGTCCTGCTGTCGTTCAGGCGGTGGAGTAGGGAACCGGTATAAGGTACGGCAGAACCCAGGATATATCCGTATTTTACCGCTTCCATGAGAAATACCGTTTCTTCGGACACCTTCCTTCTGTCCTGAAGACCCTCGGAATAACAGACATAGGAACGGTTTTTCCGGGATATGGTATACATGGTCTGGCGAAGGGATCCCACAAAGGCACGGATACTGAATACGGCTGAATCGTAATTAAGGAAGCATACTATCAGAGTTCCTGATTTTTCGCAGTAATGGTTAATATAAGAGGCTGACATCAGATTGGAACAGGCAGTGAGGACTTCATTGATCTCGGCCTCGGACGGTGTCTCTCCCTGCCGGTTTTTTATGGCTGTGATTATTATGGAATAGTCGGGAAATGATCCTTCCGCAAAAAGATCGTTAAGGCTGGTTTTGGTAAAATTGAACAAAAATGCTACCTCCGCTGAAAATTATCATTTTTTACTTTTATGGGCAAAATATAGCATAAATATCAAAATTACACAATGATTTTTTGAGACGATAATAAATTGATTATCGCTGAACTTCAAAGAAACGCAAGAATGTCAAAAAATGGCAATTGTGCAAAGTGTACAACTATGTTAGCATCGTGCCAAACAGTACAACTATGACTGAACTAAAAAAGCACTTTTTGGAGGAACTTTTTTATGAAAAAGATCAAAGGCGGCTTTTCGGATAATTTAAAAAAAGTGATTGGCCTTTCTCTTGTTACCGCCATGACGATAACAAGTTTACCTTTTTCCCTTTCCCCGGCATTTGCTGCCGAAGGACAGGCTTTGAAGGATAAATATATTGAATTTGACGGTCGCGACATTGATTGGAAGTACTCCATCGGTGAAAATGTCCTTTCATATTCCCAGACAAAACAGAATTATGCCGGCGTAAAGGCTGCCGAGAAGGAGATCGATGTGGATCTTTCTTCCGTATCCGATGTGAACGGCAGGATGAAGACCGTGGAATATGACGGAAGGACCGTTATCCTCAACGATCTGGACGGAGAGTATATTGAGTTTAATATAAACGTTCCGGAGGATGCGGTTTACGGCTTTGAGATCGATTATCATATGGCCGGCACGGATTCAAGTGCAGCCAAGAGAAATCTTTTTATAGACGGAGAGTATCCCTTTACGGAAGCCTCCGATCTGGTGTTCTACAGATATTTCTGTGACGATGGTGAACCCATATTAAACAGTATAGGAGATGAGACCAGACCGAGACAGAAGGAGATTACCGGCTGGAGGACTCAGGGACTTAAAGATACCACCGGTATCTCTCCTGAGGATTACAGGATCTTCCTTGCTAAAGGAGCTCACACCGTAAAGTTTATGGCTTCCGGCGGTGATATGTACATATCCGCCATCCGTTTTACCGTTCCCGAGATCATAAAGACCTATGCGGAGGTTGAGGCTGAGTACAAGGCTAAGGGCTATAAGAATGTGAATTGCGAAAAGATCACCTTTCAGGCAGAGACCACAGCTGTAGAAAAGAACTCCACCACCTTAAGACGTGAGAATGACGGCGATCCCCTGGTAGAGCCTGCATCGGGCACCAGCAGACGCCTGAACGTTATAGGCGGTTCAAAATGGAGATACGGTAATCAGAGCATCACATGGGAATTTGAGGTTCCCGAAGACGGACTTTACAAGATAGGTTTATACGAGAAGCAGGCATGGAATGACGGCCTTCCTTCATACAGACAGATAATGATCGACGGCAAGGTACCGTTTGAAGAACTCAGCGCTTATAAATTTGAGTTCACGGGCGGCACCAAGTGGATAGTAAATCAGTTGGGACCCGAAGACGGAGATCCTTACAGATTCTACCTCACCAAGGGTAAGCACACCATCACAATGACGGTGAAGATGGGCAGCTTCGGCCCCATCATAGAATCCCTCAAGCAGGATATCACAGTGCTTTCCGATGTTATCCTTGATATCACCATGATCGCGGGAGCCAGCCCCGACCCCAACTATGATTACGGATTCTTTGAAAAGATCCCCGATCTTGAGGAAAATCTTAATTATCTGATCGACAGTCTTCAATACAAATACGAGCTGGCAAACAGCATGTCGAAAAAAACATCTGCTATGGCAAATAACTTCCTGGCGGTTCAGGAAGACATCAAAGCTATGGTGGAAGATCCCTTCGTTATCGCAAAAAGATTTTCGCTTCTTGAGGATAACCAGAACAAGCTCTCCGAATATTACCAGAACATTCAGTATCTGATGCTGGTGGTAGATGAGTTCTACGTTGGCAGTCCCGATGAAGAGTGGAAGAGTGTTTCTTCCAACTTCTTCCAGAGGTTCGGAGTTACCGTAAGGCAGTTCCTGCTTTCCTTCACAAAGGATTATGACAACATAGGAAGTGTACTTTCGGAGAATACGGTGGTTACGGATACTATCGATGTCTGGATCGCAAGAAGCACCGAATATGCCGAGATCATTAAGCAATTGGCGGATGAGACCTTTACTCCCGAACATGGAATAGCCATCAATGTAAACGTACTTCCGTCATCACAGCTTGATGCCGGACAGGTAAATGCCATCATGCTTGCCATCACTTCGGGGAAGGCTCCCGACGTGGCCCTGGGTGTGGATATCAAATCCCCTGTTGAATTCGCTATCCGCGATCAGGTATATGACCTTTCCAAAATGGACGGCTTTAACAGCATGAAGGGTAATTTTGTGGATGCCATATTCACTCCCTACATATATCGGGGCGGCATCTATGCCATACCTGAGACCATGAATTTCAATGTCCTTTTCTACAGAAAGGATATCCTTAATAATTTCGGCATAGATCTGCCCGATACATGGGACGATCTGTATGAATATGTTCTTCCCGCTCTTTATCAGAACGGACTTGAATTCTACTTTGGTCGTGAATTCAGTCAGTTCCTTTTCCAGAACGGAGGAGAATACTATACGGAAGACGGCCTCAGATCTGCGCTGGATACTCCGGAAGCCTATAAGGCGTTTAAGGAGTATACGGAGCTGTTCACAAACTACGGCGTGGACAAGACAGCCAATTTCTATCAATATTTCCGCTCCGGCCTCATGCCTCTCGGTGTTGCCGATTTTAACACGTTCATGCAACTTTCGGCAGCTGCACCTGAGCTGGCCGGAAAGTGGGGCATAGTTTCCCTTCCCGGTCATCTTAAGGCTGACGGAACCATTGACAGGACCGCAGGCGCCATCACTCAGACCGGCGATGTCATCCTGAAGCAGTCCGATAAGCCTGAAGAGAGCTGGAAATTCCTTAAATGGTGGACAAGCACGGAGACTCAGACTCAGTTTGCGAAGGAAGTCGAAGCTACCATCGGTACGGAAGCAAGATGGAACACCGCAAACAAAGAAGCGTTTTTGAATCTTTCCTGGAGCAGGGAAGACATTGCTGCTCTTAAAGAGGAATGGAGCTTTGCGAAAGAAACTCCTTACGTTCTCGGCGGCTATATGACGGAACGTCACCTGACCAATGCATGGACCAGCGTTGTAATGAGCGGTATGGATGTAAGAGAAGCCCTCGAGAGAGCGGTTAAAGATATAAACAGAGAGTTACGAATGAAACAGGAAGAGTACGGGGTAAAGACCAATGAGTAAGAAAAAAGTGGTTATTGCCGAAAACAGCCTTTATAAGAACTACACGAAGTGGCAGCGTTTTAAGAAATTCTGGCACAAGAACTGGATGGGATACGGGTTTATGGCCCCCTTCGTTATCCTTTTCGTTGTTTTCGTTGTAGCTCCGGTGTTCACTGCAATAGGCTTGAGCTTTACAGATTACAACATGATGCAAAAGCCCGATTTTGTCGGCTTTAACAACTACAAGCTCCTTTTCCTTGATGATGATGTATTTAAGATCTCTATAGCAAACACGGTTAAATTTGCGGTTATCACAGGCCCTGCGGGATATCTCCTTTCCTTCTTCGCAGCCTGGGTGATAAATCAATTGAAGGCAAAGAGAGCGTTTGCCCTTGCCTTCTACGCACCCTCCATTCTTTCCGGCGTGGCCATGTCCAATGTCTGGCTGGTCATCTTCTCCGGCGATAAGAGAGGTATCATCAACTATTGGCTCATCCAATGGGGCATCATAGATGAACCCATACTTTGGAACACAGACCCCAACCACATCATGGGAGTTGTAATGTTCATTCAGTTGTGGATGAGCATGGGTACCGGCTTCCTGGTATTCCTGGCAGGTCTGCAGAACATGGACAGATCTCTTTATGAGGCAGGTGCCATTGACGGTGTAAAGAACAAGTTCCAGGAACTGTTCTATATCACCCTTCCAGCCATGAAGCCTCAGCTTTTGTTCGGTGCCATCAATACCATCACAAGTTCCTTTGCGGTGTTCGATATTGCGGTAAACGTTGCCGGAATGCCCAGCCCGAACTATTCGGCGCACACCATTGTGGCTCACCTTTACGATTACGCGTTCATACGATTCCAGATGGGTTACGCATCAGCCGTAGCCGTGGTGCTCTTCCTTGTTACCTTTATTCTCGGTAAGGTCGTTATGAAGGCACTTTCCTCCAGGGAAGAATAAAAAAAGCCTTGGAAAGATCAGACTGACAAAAAGAGAGGAACATGTAATGATAAAGATAAAATGGTTTAAGGGACAATGGTTGCATATAACCTTCGGCAAAACGTTGTTGTACATCGTTATGCTTGCTCTTGTAGCCTTCACTGCACTGCCCCTGGTTTATGTTGTTGTAACGGCGTTTAAACCTCTGGATGAGTTGTTTGTTTATCCTCCCAGGTTTTATGTTAAGAACCCCACAACACAGAACTTCTCGGACCTGGTGGTTTCCCTGGGAAGTTCCACGGTGCCTTTTACGAGATACATATTCAACAGTATTTTGATCACCATAGTGGTAGTAATGCTCACGGTCATCGTTTGCTCACTTGCAGCCTACTCACTGGTCAAGTTTAAGCCTAAGGGAGGCAAGGTGCTCTTTGACCTTATCCTTGTAGCCCTTATGTTCTCGCCCCACGTTACCAAGATACCCAGTTACCTGATCATTAACGGTCTGAACATGGTAAATACCTACTGGGCATTGATCCTTCCCAGCATAGCGGTGGCATACAACTGCTTCCTTATGCGACAGTTCATTCAGCAGTATCCCGATGAGCTCATCGAGGCTGCAAGGATCGACGGAGCGGGAGAGTTCAAGATCTTCATTAAGATGGTTATGCCGGCTCTTGCACCGGCTTGGTCCACATTAGTTGTTTTCTCCTTTGTAAGTAACTGGAATGATTACTTTTCACCTCTTATTTACATCACCAGCCAGGCAATGAAAACCCTTCCCCTCGCCTTAAAGACGATCGGAACGGGTATTGCCCGTGCGGGTGCCATGAATGCGGCTTCACTTCTTACGGCAGCACCTACGATCATTCTTTTTACGATCATGCAGGGCCATGTCATGGAGACTATGACTTATTCGGGAATTAAAGGTTGATGAGCAGGAGGAAAATATGAGATCAATCAAAAAAATCGGTATTTGCCTGCTGGCTGCGTTGATAACAGTATCGGGAACCGCAACAAATGCGGTTTATGCTGCAAATACAGGATCGTCTTTAAGTTATGTTACGGGAGATGACAATGGCAGACAGCCGGTACCGGAATGTTACATCATATCGGATACGATCTATAACCTGGGTGATTTTGAGGGAAAAGCCGGCAGTAAGACGGCCAAGACCTTTAACAGCCCTCAGGATCTTTTTATAGACGACAACGATAACATCTATGTTGTTGATACGGGAAACAACAGGATCGTCAAGTTCGACAGCGAACATAAACCCGTAGGAGTGTTTGAAGGGCCGGATAAGGCTTTCAAAAAGCCTCAGGGTATCTTTGTTGATAAAGACGGCGATATGTATGTGGCCGACACCGATAACAACAGGATCGTTCATATGGGAAGTGACGGTGCGCTGGTCGAGGTTTTCACCAATCCCGAAAGCAGCCTTTCCACAGGCGATGTTTTTTCACCTTCAAAACTCATCATCAATGACACGGGTTACATTTACGTTATCCGCGGTGAAAATATCATGGCCATAGACGGAAACGGCACCTTCAGAGGTTACTACGGTCAGACCAACATCGGCTTCAGCCTTACGGATCTTCTGATCAGAATGTTCGCTTCGGAACAGCAGAAGCGGTTTGTTGCCAAGAGACTTGCATCCTCTTATATAAACCTTACATACGGTGATGATGGAATGATCTATGCCACCAGTATGGAAAGAGAAGAGGGTGAGATCAAGAAACTCAATTCCATCGGTACCAATATATATCGAAAATATAAGACCATCGGCAATTCCTTACAGAATCCCATCACTGCCTGGATAAACAGAGCTCTCAAGTCTGTGGTTGCCGGCAGAAGCTTCAGGTTCGGTGAATACTTTGATGATGAAGGCATGTACATGGAACCTTTGTTCATGGACATATGCGTTGACAATGACGGCATCGTGACCATAATCGAGCGACTGAACGGAAGAGTTTATCAATATGATCAGGACGGAAGGATGCTTGTGGCCTTCGGCGGTCAGGGTAAAAAGAAGGGTACTTTCCAAAGCCCCATTGCCATTGATGTGGACAGCAAGGGAAATCTTTATATCCTCGATCAGAACGACAACAGCATTCAGATCTTTGAACCTACGGAATTCATACAGAACATACATGACGCCACCTCCACCTATAACAACGGTGATTATCAGGCGTCCTATGAGCTTTGGAGAAAGGTGCTTGCCACAGATGAAAACTATGATCTGGCACACGTAGGTATAGCCAATGCTTATTACAAGCAGGGCAAGTATAAGGAAGCAATGGAAGAAGCCAAGATCGTCGGCGACAGAGATGTTTACACTCTGGCCTTCGATGAATACAAGTATGAAGTCCTTCGGGCTCACTTTTTCCCCATTGTCCTTTTGGCACTGGCCATCGTGCTGGGGGTTATCTTCTTTGTCAAGTTTTTTGTAAAGCATGCAAAGAACGGTTATTGGAAATTCCTGAAGGAAAAGAACAAGAAGATGACTGTGGGATCGGGACTCATGTACTCCTTCTATGTTATCTTCCATCCGATCGATGCTTATGAAGGCCTAAAGAATAACAGAGACAGGATCAATCCTGTAGTCCCTTTCATCATCCTTACAATAGCTTACGCAGTCAGGATCGCATATCTTTACATAGTGCATTTTCCTCTTGCTTCTATGGAGAAGGAGAATATCAACCTTTTGATTGAACTTGCGAAGTTGTGGATCGTTCCCCTTTCCTGGATTCCCGCTTCATTCATGGCAACGAGTATTTCCGGCGGTGAAAGTAAGACCAGGGAGATCACCTTTGCTTCGGCAACTTCACTCACACCCTACATCGTTATCATGACACCGCTTATGTTCCTGTCAAACGTAATGTCCAAGACACAGCAGTCCTGGTACGGACTGTTTGAGGTGCTTGCCACTGTAGGAATGGTCCTGCTGATGTTTGCCGCAATGATGGCATTAAACAATTATACCTTCGGTAAGACCTTGAAGATGATGTTTGTATCTGCTTTTCTCATGGCTGTTTTGTGGCTGGTAATGCTGCTTTGCTACGTGTTGACGGGAAGAATGATACAGTTCGTTTTGCAATTGCTTGAAGAATTCAGACTCAATTTCCTGTGATCGTCGGGGAATTAAAGGAGAGATTTTATGCTTAGAAAGTTTTTAAACAGAATAAAGGGTTTCTTCAAGAACCTTCCTGCAAGGCTGAAACGCTGGTGGAAGGGTGAGATGATGGACTTCAAAAGAAAAACGGCTACCTTTCCGGACGATTTTAAAGCCTGGGCAAAGAGCAAGATAGGCTCAGCTGTTGTTCTTGTGATCCTGGCGATATTCATTATCGTCGGAATGAATGCGATAAAGAAGGCAAGACTTAATGCCATTGTCTTTGTGGATGATTATGAGGCTCCGGAAGCTACAGTTAATCTTTTTTCGGCAGGAGAATTCGTACCGGTTGCGAAGAACGATAAGCTGGAACTGCTTTTTTGCGAAGAAAAAGGTGCTATCAAGGTTAAAGATCTGCAAAACGGTTTCGTCTGGAGCTCCATCGTTGATGAAGAGATCTGTGATATAAGCGGATATAAAAAGTCACAGCTCAGAGAAATGCAAAATGCTCTGACAGTTTCCTACTACGATCTTAAAAAGCGTGATTCAAAGGTTCAGGAACTTCTTGCCAGCAAGGACTGCGGAAGTCTTGAAGTGGAATACATTGACAACGGCATATCCTTAACCTACGGCTTTCTGAAGAGGGGTATCTACGTAAATGTGGAATACTTCCTTGACGGCGATAACCTGGTGGTAAGGGTTCCCTGGGAAAAGATCGAAGAAAAGACCAAATATGCCGTTTCTTCGATCAAGGTGGTACCTTATTTCGGAGCATGTGACAACACTTCCGACGGTTATCTTTTTTACCCTGACGGCTGTGGGGCTATCACCTGCTTTGACAGGGCTGACAGACGTAATTCCAATGTATCTGTGGCCCAGTACTATACCTACTCGGACAGAATTGTTCAGATGCAGAAATTCTTTTCCGAGAACATGAAACGCTATGTGGCTTATATGCCTGTTTTCGGTATAAAGAACGGAAATAATGCCCTGCTGGCTTTCGCTACCGAGGGCGCGGCAAACACAGGTATCACCGTATCACCTGCTGGAACGAGCATGCTGGCGATAAACCGTATCTGCTTTGATATCTTTACAAGAAATATATTTAACGTAAGTCTGGGAACAGCAGCGGCCGGAGATTCGAGTGCATCGGGTGCGGTCATACAGCGTGTTGACAAATATCTGATCCATGAGGACAAGGAGATAAGGTTTGCTTTTCTCAACGGAGACAAAGCCGATTATTCAGGTATGGCTGCCGTGTACAGAGATTACCTTATCGAAAACGGTCTGCTGCATGATGTGATCACCGAAGAGGAAGACTATCCCGTGGCATTGAGGATGCTGATGGGAACCACCAAGGCGGGAGTTGCTTTTGACGAATACATTGCCATGACTACCTTCGGACAGGTCAGAGATATGCTGGAAGAACTGGAAAGCATGAAGGTTTCGTCACAAAAAGTGGTCCTTGATGAGTGGTGCAGAAAAAGCGAAGACTATAACTATTGGGGGCCGGAAGGTCGTCTTGGAGGAAAAAGCGGGCTTAAAAAGCTTGGAGCTTACGCAGAAGAAAACCCCGGAACAGACATTTTCCTGCAGCAGTCCACAGCGTTGTGTACGGCCGACACAAAAGGGATCAAGGAAGCAAAGGATGTTGTTTACGACGGCCTTGCGGTTGAGGTTTCCATTGACATGTATAAGGTGGGAATGACCTATCTCCTTAATCCCGCCGTTATCCTGAAACGTAACGGAGAGATGCTTAAAAAGCTTAAGAGTTACGATGGCATCGACATTGCCTATGATAATCTGGGAAAGTTTGTCTACGCGGATTACAATGAAAATCATCCCTATACCAAGAATGAAAGTGTTACCGAGCTCAGAAATGTTCTTAAAGAGACCAAAGAGAAAGACAAAAACATCGCTGTCAGCGGCTCAAACCAGTATGTTTTCTCTTATGCCGATTATCTTTACGAACTGAGCGAGAATTCATACGGACTTGCAATTACGGACTTTTCGGTTCCCTTCGTACAGATGGTTGTTTCCGGCTGTATCCCCTATGCTACACAGGGGGCCGGAAATCTGGCCTACGACATGGACATACAGAAGCTTAAATGGATCGAATTCGGTTCGATCCCCTACTTCCGTGTAACACACGAATCGGCTCTGAATCTCAGAGATACGGACCATGATATGCTTTTCAGCTCCACCTGGGATGATTGGAAATCGACCATTGCCGATACCTATTCGGAATTCAAAGAGAATCTGGGATGTGTATACGGAAAACAGATGATCGAACACAGGATCATTTCAGACCGGTTATATGCAGTCACATACGAGAACGGCGTAAAGATCTATATAAACTACGATAAAAACGAAGCGCACATCGACGGATTAACCATCCCGGCAAAGGGATATGTGGTTACGGGAGGTTCTTCAAAGTGAAAAAAACAGCTGAAAATAAAAAAAGGAAGATCAAGATAACCCTGGAAAGACGAAATCAGTTGAAAGGGCTGGTATTTGTACTGCCTTTCATCATCGGTGTTTTATGCTTCTTTCTGTATCCCATCCTGTTTTCCGTCAGACTCAGCTTTGCTACCGATATCAAGATAATCGGCATGAAGCTTTCCGGATGGAACATAGAGTACTATAAAAAAGCTTTCATTGTAGATACGAATTTCCTTCCGGAATTTAAGAACACTGTGGTGTTCACACTTACGAAATTCCCGCTTACCATCATACTTTCACTGATCATTTCGATCCTGCTTAACAATAAGATAAAGGGAAGAGGATTTTTCAGAGTTATATTCTTCATTCCTTTTCTTTTGGGAAGCGGGGAGATCATGAAGCAGATCCTGAATCTGGGTGTTGAAAGGGCAGTGCTCAACGTTTCGGATGGAAAACTGATCCCTTACAACGTTCTGAGCTATTTCGGACCCACGGTCATGGACACTGTGTTCAATGTTTTCGGTAACCTTGTAAGTATCCTGTGGGGCTGCGGTGTTCAGATCCTGCTTTTCCTGGCCGGGTTACAGAGCATTTCACCTTCCCTGTATGAAGCCGCAAAGATCGACGGAGCCACCGAGTGGGAGATATTCTGGAAGGTAACTGTTCCCATGATCTCGCCCATGATGCTGTTGAATATAGTTTATACTCTGGTTGATTCTTTTACAAGTATCGACAATACCCTTTTGCAGTATATAAGGACTTACGGTTTCAACAATAACCAGTTCCAGTATGCTGCAGCCATGGGCTGGGTATACTTCCTGTTTATAGGCATCGTTGTCGGTATCGCTTTCGGAATAATGAAGAAATATATGCACACAAATGAGATCGAGGAGGTAAGAAAACGTGAGCGCAAACACAAGGTCTTCACAATTGAAAAAGCTCCCAGACGAACTTTTGAGTAATCTTTCTCTGAGATTCAGACTGTTTAAAAGAAAGTATTCCAATCCCACAAGTTACAAGCGTTTGTTTGTCAGGATAGTTATGTATCTTCTGGTCATGGGGCTGGCATTTGTATTTGCTTATCCTTTTCTGTACATGCTTGTTACATCGCTGATGTCAAACTCCGACCTTAACAGTTCATCCGTAAACTGGCTGCCTACGGAATTCAAATTTGAAAACTTTACTCTGGCTTCAAACCTGATAAACGGCAAGCAGGCAGTAAAACTGACTTTCCGTGAATTTATCGATAAGTCTCTTGCGAACGGAGAGGAACTGAGCACTTTCAAACTGTTTACACAATGGGTCAACAATAATATCGGCAACAAAAAATATATTGTCAATTCGGCTTTTGTTACTGTATTCGCCACTTTCGGGCATGTTATAGCCTGCTCTTTTATAGGCTATGGATTTGCGAGATATCGTTTTCCTTTAAAGAAGGTCTTGTTTGCCCTGGTCATACTTGCGTTCATTGTGCCCACTCAGACGATCATCATCCCGTCCTATCTTATGTATTCGAATGTGAAGCTGAACGGAGCCAGCCTGATAAACACCTATGTTCCGCTGATCCTTCCCACATTCTTCGGGTTCGGCCTCAGGGGAGCGCTTTACATCTTCCTGTTCCGACAGTTTTATATGACTGTTCCCAGGAGTCTTGAAGAAGCGGCAAGGATAGACGGCTGCGGCTTCATGAAGACCTATTGGAAGATCGTATTCCCCCTGGCAAAGGCTACACTGGTAGTGGCAATCGTTCTTTCCATTGTTTGGCACTGGAATGATTCCTATGAACCGAGCATATACGTGAACAGTCCCAGCAAGCAGTTCCTGCCGCCCCGTATAAATGCGATCATCACTGCTGCCAACGCTCTTCCCGAACAGCAGCAGGAGCTTATGAGACAGCTTGGTCTTGAGGACGGTGAAGATACACTTAACGATGCGGTCGTTATGGCAGGGGCAACTATAATCAGTGCACCTGTCCTCATATTCTTTGCATTTGCTCAGAGTCAGTTCATGCAGGGTATTGAGCGATCCGGTATCACCGGTGAATAGCTCCGGTTTGTTATTTACGGTAACTACGCGCTGTGCGTTGTTATATAATTCAAAAATTTGAATGGAGGAAAGAATTATGAAGAAACTCAACAAAGTTCTTGCGCTTGCGCTGGCAGCTTCTATGGTAGTAAGCCTTGCCGCATGTGGCAAAGACAAGAACGAGTCAGCCGGAAAGACGGCTTCAACACCTACTCCCGCGACAGTTGCCAAGGCAACTTCCACACCTACTGTCACACCTACTCCCGCTCCTCTTAAGATCACAGTATCTCTGCCTTCCGATGATGAGCATCTTGAAGCTAACGAGTGGTACGACAAGATGGTTGCAGCGATCAATGATTACACAAACATGGACGTGACCTACGAGTGGAGTGATATCTCCACATACTATGATGATGAGCATCTCGGCCTCAAGCTTTCTACCGCCGATGTGGCTGATGTTCTTGTAGTAGGTCCTACAGATGCATTCTATAAGGCAGCTGAAGAAGGACTTTTCTGGGATCTCGCTCCTTATCTTAAGGACTATGACAACCTGGCATGCATCCCTGAGACAGATATCCTTGCAAACACAAAGAACGGCAAGATGTTCGGTATTCCCCGTTCAAGAAACCTCGGACGTGCAGGAATGGGTTATCGTCTTGACTGGTTGAACAAGCTTGGTCTTGATGAGCCTACAACATGGGCAGCTTACAAGGAAATGCTCCGTGCATTTACCGAAAACGATCCCGACGGAAACGGACTCAACGATACAGTAGGTCTCGGCCTTGATAAGTGGGATGTTGCCTGGGACATCATGGGACTTTGGTTCGGCGTTCCCAACAGATGGGGCATTGATTCCAAGGGAGATCTCGTTTTCAAGATCAATACTCCCGAATACAAGACATTCCTTAAGGAAATGAAGGAACTCTATTCCAAGGGTTACATCAACAACGGATCCATCGAAGGTATTCCTGATTTCACAGAGATCAATGCAGGTAGAGCACACAATACACTTACAAAGGCTGAAAAGTCCGGCGCTTCCGTACAGGTTCTTGACGATTGCCGTAAGGTTGAAACAAGCTTAGAGGCTACATACGGCGAGCCTGATTCCGAAGAAGATCTTATGTACACTCTTGCAAGCGGTGTTGATACCGGTTTGGGTCTTCGCACCTATCCTTGGGGCGCTGCTGCTTCCAACTGTGTAGCTATCTCCACCATCAATATCAAGACAGAAGCTCAGCTTCGTCAGGTACTTCAGTTCCTGAACGATCTTAACGACGGCGAGATGCTTAACCTTATCGATTACGGTTTCAAGGATGTTACATGGCATGTAACCGACGAAGAGAACAAATATCTCGAAATGTATGACGCTGACACCATCAGTGCCAACCTTAACGGAGCTTCCGAGAAGTTCAGAAACGGTTTCAACCAGATCCTCGGTTACTACACGGCAGATGCTAACGCAAGAGAGTATATCGTTGCTCCTTCAGAGGCACCTATCAGAGTACTTGAGAACAGACTTTACACAGAGAACCTTGATTATCTTGTTCCCAACTACGGTCTTGCATATGAAAGCTCAACCGCTACATACAACACCGAAGGTCTTATCAGCCAGCTTAATACAATGGTATGGGATTCTCTCGTATCATATGTTAAGGGTGAGATCGATGACTCCGGTCTTGCAGAATCCATAAACCAGTGGAACAAGGCAGGCGGCGCTCAGCTTACAAAGGAAATGAACGAGCTTTATCATAAGGCCGGCAAGTAATAGGTTTTAAAGAGTTTTGAATTAACAGCATAAAGGCGTTTTTAACGACAGAGTGCTAAAAGTACCACAGACACACGGGCTTTTACAGTCCGTGTGTCTGTTTTTTTGTTTTAATTCCCTCACTTCTCCAAAACAAAAGGAAAAAAAGATGAAGATAACAGTTAAAAATATAACCAGAGATCAGATCGTTTTAGAGTGGGATAAGGCGGACGGAGCGGATGAATATGCTCTGTACTATTCGGACAGTGATTCCGAGACCATGGTTTACTCCCAAAAGTACAGGGGTAAAGACAATGCCTTTTTGATAAAGAGATCCACTCATGTGCCTCATTTCTTTTACGCGGAGGCCTATTCAAACGGAAAATTACTTGAAAGAAGCGAAAAGCTGAAGACAAGTGTAACATATAAAAAAGAAGAACAGAGAGAAAAGCTGGACAGAGGTCTCATTGCGGTTAAGACCAAAGACGGTGTTTATCTTGGCTGGCGTCTCTTTATAGACGAAGTTACCGGAAGTACCGAAACCGGTCTTACGGGTACAGACTTTAACATTTATAAAAATGGTAAGAAGCTTGCTTTTGTAAATGACAGCACCAACTTCCTGGATAAGGACGGTAAAGCAGAAGACGAGTACTGTGTTGCTGCGGTAAGGGACGGCAAAGAACTTCCCGCCTGTGCCGGTGTCAAGGCCTGGAAGAACGATAAGAATTATCTTGAGATCCCTATGAAGAAACCCGAAGGGGGAGTAACTCCGGCAGGACAGGAGTACACTTACTCCGTAAACGATATGAGTATCGGCGATGTGGACGGAGACGGAGAACTGGAGTTCTTCGTTAAATGGGATCCTTCAAATTCTCATGACGTTTCCCACAGAGGCTATACGGGAAACTGTTATGTGGATTGCTATAAGATAGATGGACAACTCCTCTGGAGACTGGACATGGGTAAGAACATCCGCGCAGGCGCTCATTACACCCAGTTCATGGTATATGATTTCGACGGAGACGGAAAAGCCGAGATGTCCGTAAAGACTGCTCCCGGCACTAAGATGACCCGTTTTGACGAAAACGGAAATGTTATATCCGAAAAGTATATAACCATTCCCGAAAAGGATGTTAAGAACGGAGTCACCAATGAGGACAACTATGTTTGCTCCGCTTCCGATTTCTATGATTACACGGTAAACCGTTTCAGAAGCTGGCACAAGCATCCGGAGGTAGTGAACGGTCATTGGCCCGCTACTCTTGAGGAATGCTTCGGCATCGAAAAGAAGTATGATTATCCTCTTTCTCTTGAAGATGCATGTGAGCTTACCGACTATTTTATGGATGTATTTGCCCCCGCAAGGAGTGACAAGAACAAACTCCGTGAGTTTGAAGGCTTCATCTATGAGGGCCCCGAATATCTCACAATGTTTGAAGGACTGGGAGAGGAGATCGAGACCATCGATTTCCCCGTTCCCCGTGACGATGACGGAATGATGTGGGGAGACTATGCCTGGAAGAGGATCGAGCCCTGCAACAGAGTGGACAGATTTAATTCCGCTGTGGGTTACTTAGACGGAAAACATCCTTACCTCATCATCTGCAGAGGTTACTATACAAGAGCGACCATCACGGCATATGATTTCTCGACCCGTAAGCACAAGCTGTATTTCAAGATCGATTCGGGATATGTTCTTATGGATAATCCCTTCATGCATCACTGTGCAGTGGACGGTACGGATCCTGTTTACGGCTGTATCGCCGGACAGGGAGACCACAGCCTTTCGGTTGCGGATGTGGACGGAGACGGCTGTCATGAGATCATCTACGGTGCCTGCACCATAGATCACGACGGAACAGTCCTTTATTCCTCCGCAGATAAGATGGAAGACGGCAGGATGGTAAAACTGGGACATGGTGATGCCATGCATGTGGCACGTATCGATCCTGATGCGCCGGGCTTTAATATATTCAACGTATTTGAAGGCGGAGTTTCCGTTCCCTGGGGGTTTGCTTACAGAGATGCGGAAACAGGAAAAGTATTATTTGCCGAAAGAGGAGACAGGGATCTGGGGCGTTGCATGATCGGAGACATCGTTCCCGGTGTAAGAGGACTTCAGATGTGGGTTTACGATGTTCGTGACACCAAGGGCAACATCCTTCCCGTAAAGCCTCTGGGAACCAATTTCAATATCAAGTGGGCTGCGGATCTCACAACTCAGGTTACAGACGGAGTTGATTATGTGGGAGGACACCATATCGGAGTTATAGGTGATCATACCCATGGAGTGATGCTGGCTCCCGAGAATACATCTACCAATAACGGAACCAAAGGAAATCCGTGTCTGGTTGCCGATATCTTCGGTGATTTCCGTGAGGAACTGGTTTTAAGAACGGAAGACAGCAGCGCCGTAAGGATATATACAAATACGGACATTACAAAACACAAGCTGTTTACACTTTTGCATGATACCATGTATCGCTGCGGAGTGGCCTGGCAGAACAATGTATATAATCAGCCCTGCTACACTTCCTTCTATTACGCAAGCGACATGGATTTCCGCAAGGTTTTGCCTGAGCTTTCATAATTAAGTATTTCCCTTAGATAATTTATCCCGCCTCCCGTTATTGGGGGGCGGGATGAATTTGGTTAGACAATACAGAAATTTTGTGCTAATCTTTTAGGAGATGAAGATCTCTTTAAGAGAATTGGAGGATTATCAATGGCACGGCGTTTAAGGGAAAAGCTTTCCGGAATATCCTACAGATATATGCTTACTATGGGAAGCGTTATTTTTGTATGTATATTGGCAGCTGTCTTTTTCGGATACACTGCCGGCGGGAATTTAAGAGAATATAGGGAAGAAGCCGGACAGAGAACGGAATTTCTGTCAGGACAGATGGCTGACCAGATAGACAATAAGCTTTCCATATTTGAAAAGTACTATATAGCATCCATGGATGAGGAAGAAGTGGACTGGATTCTGCAGAATGATTTCACTTATTCGGATTACAGCCGCTACAGATCCGTCATGGATATCATGAGTACAAGAAAAATGTTCCTGGACTATGTGGACAGTTATACTCTTGTACTTTATAAATCCGGCTGGGTAATAAGCAGTAAAGGGCTAATGAGACTGGAGGATCTTAGCGACAGGATGATCCTTTCCGAACTTTACAGAAAAAGTCGTGAAGTTGGAAAGAGACATTTCTGGAATTACATAAAAGAAACGGAAAAACAAAATACAACAGCGGTGGATGCGGATGAGAGGACCAAAGTGGATACCTCCGGGCTTACTCTTGTAATGCGTTTGCCCTTTGACTCCATGAGTACCAATGCACTGGCTATCATAAAAGTAAACATGAACACTCTTAAAGGATGGGTCAGGGACCTTCTGGAGGATGATGAGCATGTTGTGATCACCGATGGGGACGGCAATGTTGTATATTCCGATGACGGACGCTTTGAGCGGGCAGTCACGGAGTTTTTAGATAAGGATATTAACGGATATATAAGGATCGAAGATAAGGAATTCGGAGAATGCATGGCTGCGGAGACCTTTTCCTTTTCAACCGGATGGCATTATTATGCATTTACCGAACTGGCAGGGAACGGGGTATTCGGTTCCGGAGGCTACAGAAGCTGGACCGGTCCCATGATCCTTCTGATCATGGTCGTACTCATGATAGTGACTCTCACCTACTTCATCTACAAACCCGTAGGCGGTCTGGTCAGGGAGTTTGCAGAGAATGCGGATATAAAGGGTAATGAATTCGAGTTTATTTCCGGCCATCTTTCGAACCTTCTGGAAGACAGGACGGTACTGGAAAAGATGGTGGCCGGTCAGGAAAATAAGATCCGTGAGATGTTTGAACGTCGCCTGATCAATGAAGGTATTAAATCGGAAGATGAGTGGGAGGATTATTTTAAAGGCTTCAGGCTTCCGGACTATCCCTGCTTCGCCACAGGCGTTATGGTACTGGATCTGAGGCTCTATCCCGATCCTCAGAGCACGATCAATGAAGATGCCATCTGCCTCCAGATCATCGATTCCATGCCTGAGAGCATCAAAAAGCTTTTGTGGATGCCTCCTTTCTATAACTCCTATGCCATTGTTGTTATTTTCGGAGCGGAGGATGAGGATAAACTCCTGGAGAATATTCTTAGGTTCCACGAAGAGATACAGAAATTTACTTTTGAACATACAGGCTATCATATGCTGGAGGGCATCAGCAGTACCTGCCATGACCACAGGCATTTCAGAAGAGCCTACAGAGAGAGCGTCAAAGCTCTCACCAAACAGGGCTATGAAGACCTTTCACCCAATACGGAGAGCATAAACAATACCGATGCTCCGGAGCTTAGGTTTTATACCGCTTCCAAGCCCTCCATAAAGGGTGAATCCTACAGTAATGACTTTGAAAACGATGTGCGGGTGGCTGTAAAAGAAGCGGACAAACACAAGGCCTACCAGCTCACGGACCGCTTTGCGGAGCATCTGGCAACGGTGACTCAGAGCGACATCTCCGTTCTTTACATTATGCGCTATGTTAACAGCATTGTGCTTACGGGGATGGAGACAGGACTTGCTCTTGAGGAAGTATTCCCTGAGGGTGTGCGTCCCGCTTACGCAGAGCTGCTTTCCGAGATCGAGCCAAGAAAGGTAAGAAAGAGGATAAAGAGGATCTTTATAGATCCCATAGTGGATAAAATTTCCGAAAAGATGCAGGACGACTCCTATAATGTAATGGAGTCCATAGACAAACTGATGGATAAGACCAAGGGAAACATACTGCTTTCGGAATGTGCGGATGAGCTGGGAGTTCACCAGACCTACATCTGGAAGATACTTAAGATGGAAAAGGGCAAATCCTTTACGGAATATGCGGAAAAGTACAAGATCGAAGAGGCCAAGAAGCTGCTTCTTCAGACCAATATGTCCGTGCAGGAGATAGCCGCTTCTCTGGATTATGCCAACGCCCAGAATTTTATACGTTTCTTCAGTAAGGTTACCGGTGTTACACCCGGTAAATTCAGAAAGCTGTATTAAGGGGTTTTATGTATGAAAAGAACTATTATAAGATCAATCGCTCTTTTTCTGGCCGGAGCGATCATTCTGACCGAGAACGGTTGTTCTCCGGGAGGCAATGATAAGGAAGAGCCCCGGGAAAAAGTGACTATAATGACCATAAGCTTTAATCCCGGTAAATCCAATACCGGTGAGTATGCAGAGGAGATCAGGAAAAGAATAGAGGATTATTGCGACTGTGAGCTTGAGATAATATGGGTCAGTAACGACCTTATGGAAGAAAAAGCCGATCTGGCTCTGGCATCTCCCGATACCATGCCCATGATAATGACCTATGGCGGTGCAGTGACGGCTAAAACCATATCAGCAGCCAAGAACGGCCTTTTTGTGAATCTGAATGATTATATCTGGGATAGTGAGAAGTATCCCAATCTTTCCCGGATACTGCCTTCGGTAGCGGCAAGCCTTTCCGTGGACGGTCAGCTGATAGCCATTCCCAGGGCAAGAGCAGTGGGGCGTTACGGCCTCTGTTACCGTACAGACTGGGCGGAGAAACTTGGCTTAAAGGAGCCCGCAACTCCCAAGGATGTTTATGACATGCTCTATGCCTTTACCTACGGAGATCCGGACGGAAACGGCAAAGATGATACAGTAGGGCTCGAAATGTGCAATTATACGGGACCCTTCGATATTATCCAGACATGGTTCGGATGCGGAAACGGATGGGCGGATGTGAACGGATATCTGATACCCGTGCATATGCAGCCTGAATATGTGGAAGCCCTGGATTATATCAAGAAATTATATGATGACGGGCTCATGCCCGCCGACTGGGCAGCAAGACCTACGGAAACCTGGGCCGACGGCTGCAAAACAGGAAAAAACGGTATGTTCATAGATGTAATGGACTCCGGCAGAAGGATATGGGACTATTTTGTGGCGGATACCACCTTTACACCTTCGGTCACAGATCCGGAAAAGCCCGCTTCCATGACACTCTACGGAGCTGTGAACGGGCACACCCTTGCTACCTCCGGCTATAACGGTTATTTTACCCTGTCATCCTCTTCCTGCGATACACCGGATAAGGTGGATGCGGCTCTCAGGTTCCTGGACAGGCTTTGTGACGATGAGATGCTGATCCTTACCCAATATGGTATTGAGGGAGTTAACTATACGGTTAACGGGGATATCATTGAAATGAAGGATGCGGGAAATCCCACGCTTATAAACAATTACGCAGATCTTAATCAGATGCTGGCCTATCTTCCTTCCACGGAACATGTTACCACACCCCACGTAAAGGATACGGAAAGGCTCACTGCTCAAAAACAGGCCTATGAAAAGGCGGCTACAGCAGCAGTTTCAAACCCTGCTTCCGTCTATCTTGTGAACTCGGCAACCTATGCGGAGGTCGGGACCAGCCTTCAGGAAAGCATTGACACTGCCAGGACCAGATATATTTACGGAGAGATCACCAAAGAGGAACTTCTCAAAGTAAACAATGAATGGTTGAAACGCGGTGGACAGAGCATACTGAACGAAGTGAACGCTCTTTACAGATCTGATCATTAACGCACAAAAGGGTATAGGACCCGATACAGGGCCTTATACCCATAAACATGAGGTATAAATATGATAAATCTTGCCGGAACCTGGCATGTCAGAGCCAACGAACAGGAGGGAGAAGTCGTTCTTCCCGGAATCCTTCAGATGCAGGGATTTGGAGAGGAAGTGACTCCGGATACAGAGTTCGTAAGCGGACTGCACAATCCTTTTTGGAATGAAAGAGAAGAGTATTCTTTTGCTCAGGACGAGGGGTGCAAAGTTCCCTTTCTTTCCCAGCCCCAAAGGGTCTTCAGAGGCGAAGCCGTTTACGAAAAGGAGATCGAAGTCGGGGAAGACTGCCGTTGGTTCCTTTTTATTGAGCTTACCAGATGGAAAGTAACCGCTTATATAGATGACAAAAAGGCAGGAGAAAAGATCGCTCTTTTTACTCCCTTTGTTTTTGATCTCGGTGAATTGAGCGCGGGCAAACATAAGATCCGCGTAACTGTGGATAACAGCATGATATACCCTTATCGCCCCGACGGTCACGGAGTTTCCGATGCGCTTGGAGCCACATGGAATGGAATGGGCGGCAGAATAGCGCTTTTAACCGGCGATGAACTTAAGGCACTTGAAGATGCCAAGAAAACATATGCCTTACAGCACCCCAGAAATATAAAGGTGGAAGAGGGCAATTTTGTGATCGACCAAAAAGCGGAGTATATGCGAGGCATACATTTCGGCGGCGATTACCCTCATACCGGCCTTCCGGATACCACCGAAGAGTTTTGGGATCGTATCATGGATAAAGTAAAGGAATGGGGCTTTAATTTCATCCGCTGTCATTCCTATTGCCCTCCGGAAGCAGCATTTGCGGCCGCAGACAGAGCAGGGATCTTTCTTCAGATAGAATGCGGCATGTGGAATGTGTTTAATGACGACATCCCTATGCTTAAGGTGTTGGAAGAAGAAACGATAAACATTCTTAAGGCCTTCGGACATCACCCTTCCTTTGTGCTCTTTTCTTCGGGAAACGAGCCAAGCGGTGAATGGTACAACAGCCTTAGAAAATGGGTGAGCTTTGCAAGAAAAGAGGATGAGAAGCTGGGCTTCAAGGGAAGAAGAGTCTATACGGCTCAGTCCGGCTGGTTCTATGATGTGCCTCCTGCTGAGATCACGGGAACGGATTACATCTATTTCCATCGCTCCGGTTACGGGCCCTTACCCGGCGGAGTGATCAGAAATTTTAAGGGATGGAAGGGTAAGGATTACGATCCCTCCCTGGTGGACTGCAAACTTCCCGTTATCTGTCATGAAATGGGGCAGTGGTGCTCCTATCCGGATTTTGATATCATAGACAAGTTTTCCGGATATATGACTCCAAGTAATTACGAGATATTTAAGGCCTGCGCCGAAGACAGGAAGGTATTGGGCTTTAACAAGTCCTTTACCTATTGCTCGGGAAGAAATCAGGTCAGGTTCCTAAAAGAAGATATAGAAGCCAATTACAGAACGAAAGCCCTTCGCGGATACGAATACCTGGATCTTCACGATTATCTGGGACAGGGCGGTGCTTTTGTGGGGCTGTTGGATGCCTTTTGGGACAATAAGGGCTATGTGACTCCCGGGGAAGTAAGAGAGTTCATAGGTGACAGAGTACTTCTTACAAGATTGCCTTCCTATGTTTATAAAAAGGGCGAAAGTCTTAAGACCCCTGTGGAACTCTGCAATTTCAGCGATGCTGACGTAGAAGATGCCACGCTTTACGTAAGGCTGGTGCTTAACGGCAAAAGGGTCTTTGAGAGGAATTATACCGGTATTTCTGCGAAAAAGGGGGGAAATACCCGGCTCACAGAGCTCGAGATACCGATGGATCTTATCGAAGGGAACGGTGCCGGTAAGCTCATCATATGTATGGGCAGGGATAATACCTGCATCACGGAAAACCAATGGGAGATATATGTTTTTGACAAGATGGAGGCAGATCCCAAAGATGTGCTTTATACCAGGGATCTGACTGAGGCTCTTTCTGCCCTTGATCGGGGCAGAAAGGTTATCTACAGCCCTTATCTCACGGATCTGGATTACGAGTGTCCGAATCTGGGGATGAGAAACATTTTCTGGAACGATCAGATGGGGCCCAACTGGTCCAGACCTTTAGGCCTGGTCTGCGACGACAGACATCCGCTGTTCAAGTATTTTCCGAGCGATGTTTCGGGTGGCTGGCAGTGGGAGGACATTCTCGGGAATGCCAGAGGTTTTTCGATCTCTCCCGAATACAGGAATATTGTGAGAGCTGTAGACTGCTGGAACAGAAACCAGCCCCTTTCTTTGATATTTGAGGGAAGAGTGGGAGAAGGAAAGCTGATCGTGGTATCTGCCGGACTGGAAGGAAGCTTTGAGGATAGACCTGCGGCATTTGCTCTTAAACAGGCACTTATAAGATATGCGGCTTCCGAGGAATTTGATCCCCAATACAGGGTAGCCCCCGAGAATCTAAAAAAACACGTGTTCCCCGTTACCACCGGCAGCGAGATCATAAAAAGCATAGCTATAAAGGGCTGCAATACTCCTTCGGAGGAACTCTTTAATATAAATCCCAATACAGCCTGGGAGGCTGAAGGGTTTGAAAAGTTCCCCATAGAGTTTAGTATCAGATTTAAGGAAAGGGTGAAGGTTAAAGGTTTAAGATACCTGCCTCCCCAGAATGACAGAGATTTCAGAGGCTGTCTGAAAGACTACAGGATCCTGATCGGAGACAGGGAAGTGGCAAAGGGACGTGTTGCGAACCGTCTTTTGGGAGATGTGATAGAGATCCCGGAAACGGAAACCGCGGAACTTACTCTTCTTTGCGAAAGCGTTTACGGCAGCGGCACAGCTACACGCTGGGATGAAAACCGTGAGGGCTGGTTTAAGACTACGGCTAAGGAAAAGAACGTTCTTTCCGTTGCGGGTCTTCAGATCATCTTTGAAGGCAATTTTGAAGGTGAAAGGGGAGATCTGAGGTTCTGGGCAGGAGAGATAAAGAACAGGCATAAGGAGATCGAAGCCTGATCTTTTACGGATGAAGACGGGAGAAGAGAAGATGAGATTAAAAAGACTAAAAGGCGGTATGGGATATACCACCTTCGGATGTATGTGGAAAAAGGGCGAATGTAAGCCCGGACAGACTTTTAACTGTGTGGGGGATTCGGGAAATTCCGTCCCCCTGCAGTCAAGGATAACTGCCTTCTGGCCCGACGGTTCCGTAAAGTGGACCGCTCATACCGCAAACTCTGCTCTTTTGGGGGACTTTGCGGAAGTAAGGATGGGGGAGGAGACTAAGGCAGCAAAAGGAATGAAGGTAAAAGAAACTCCGGACTCCTTTATTGTGGATAACGGACTCTTTGAGACAGAGATACCCAAAAGAGGAAACTGCCTTTTTAACAAGATCCAAAGGGGCGGTCTGACCGTGGCAAAGAATGCGGTTCCGGAGCTGATCCTTCAAAACCCTGTGGAGATCGAAGGGATGAAGGGCTTTATCGATCATCCTTATAAGGGATGGACAGAAAAAGCAGAACTTGAAGAACAGGGCGATCTTCAGTGCATTTTTAAATTTCTTGGAACTCATAAGGATGTTAAGGGAGAAGAGAGACTTGGGTTCGTTATAAGGATGAGGATAAATCTTTTATCCGAAGAACTCTTGTTCACTCACACCTTTATCTATGACGGTGATGAAAACAGGGACTATCTTAAGGGCTTGGGTATTTCCTTTGAGATGCCCTTGTCAGGTGAATATTACAACAGACACATAAAGTTTATGGGGGATCACGGTATCTTCCACGAATCTTCCATGACCATGGTGAGCTGGAGACCCAGGACTCCTGAGGGCTATGCCGAAGCACAGATGAGAGGAGAAATCCTTTCTCCCGAGGGACCTGACAAAGAGACCATGGACAAGATCCTTAAAGATATTCCTTTTTGGGATACCTATGATATTTGTCAGGACAGTGCATCTCATTTCATGATACAAAAGAAACTTAAAGGAGAAGCTCTCTGCTATATAGAGGCTCTTCACGGCCGGAGAGCCGGTGGTACACTTGCTTTCGGAAGTCCTGCCTGCAGTGCGCTTGTGGGAATAAGAGATTTTTGGGAAAAGTATCCGAGCGGATACACGGTTTCGGACCTTACGGAGGATACTGCCAAATGCTGCATATGGCTTTGGAGCCCTGAAGCACGTCCCATGGACTTTAGGCATTATGCCGAAAGAGGTTATAATCAGGTGTGCTATGAAGGATATGACTACAAGGGAGCGGATCCCGACGGAATAGCCTGCACCAATGAGATATCCATGAGGTTCAGTGATAAGATGATAGCAACCGACGAGGATATATATGCCTTTAATGCGGTTTACTCAGATCCTCCGGTATTTACCGGAACGCCCGAGTTTTATCACGATATGAGAGCCTTTGGCTACTGGTCGTTGCCTTCGGATGATACGGAGACCTCAAAGTGGCTGGAGAGACAGTTGGATAAGGCCTTTGAGTTTTATAAGAATGAGGTGGAGCAGAGAAATTGGTACGGAATGTTCAACTACGGTGATTTCATGCACACTTACGATCCTGCCCGTCACAATTGGCGTTATGATGTGGGAGGATATGCCTGGGATAATACGGAACTGGTGCCCACCCTCTGGCTCTGGCTTATGTTTATGAGGACCGGCAGAGCGGATGTGTTTGAACTGGCGGAGAAGCTTTCCCGTCACGCATCCGAGGTGGATGTATATCACATAGGAAAGTACAAGGGCATGGGTTCCAGACACAATGTACGCCATTGGGGATGTCCCTGCAAGGAAGCAAGGATAGCCATGGCAGGTCATCACAGGTATTATTACTACCTGACCGGTGACAGAAGACTGGAAGATATATTTGATGAGCTTAAGGATAATGAAAAGACCTTTTTGAACAGGGATCCTTTGGGGGATTTCTATGATAAAGCAGCCATGAAGATGCCTTCCCATGCACGAACCGGCCCTGACTGGTCTTCACTTTGCTCCAACTGGCTTACCGAGTGGGAAAGAAAGAACGATAAGACCTATCTGCGGAAGATAGAGATAGGCTCCGAAGATATTAAAAAGGCTCCTTTAAAGCTGGTTTCCGGACCTGACTTTGAGTTTGATCCCGATACTCTTCATCTTGGATATATAGGGGAACGTACCACAGGCGGAACTCATCTTCAGATCTGTATGGGAGCGCCCTCCATTTGGATGGAGATGGCCGATCTCATGGAGGACGAGGAATGGAAGGATATGATCGCCGATTACGGAAGGATCTACTTCCTGTCCAAAGAGCAGAGAAGTAAAGAGACTAACGGCATGGTAGGTAACAGAGAGTTCAGTCTTCCCATGTTTGCCTGCTGTATGGGGGCATACGGGGCTAAAAAGACCGGAGATAAGGAACTTGCTTCAAACGTCTGGAGAATATTATTGAATTCCCTTGTGAGTCTTGATAATACGGAAGGGTTCTCGTTCCGGGAACTTCCCGATACCGGAAATCTTGCATCTCTTAACGAGATCCCCTGGATCAGCACCAACTTTGTGGCTCAATTCTGTTTAAATGTGATCATGACTCTGGATTTCATTAAAGATTCACTTCCCAAGACTCTTAAAGAGGTCCGTGACATGATAAAAGAAAATGAAAATGCAAGTACCTTCAGGAAAGCATGATAATAAATATAATATACGGAGGATAAAAAATGATCAAAGGTTTTAAGATGAAACTGTTTCCCGGACAGGAGGCAGAATATGAGAGAAGGCACAATCTTCTCTGGCCCGAAATGAAGGACATGATCCATGAGCACGGAGGAAAGAATTATACTATCTTCTTAGATAAAGAAACCCTCACCCTCTTCGGTTATATCGAGATAGAGGATGAGGAACTTTGGGCAAAGGGCGCCGACACTGCCATTAATCGTAAATGGTGGGATTTCATGGCTGATATCATGGAAACTAATCCCGACAACAGCCCGGTAGCAATAGACCTTAAGAATGTGTTTCACCTGGATTGATCGTTGTAAGGGGCAGGGGACTCCGGATGCTTTTCCGGATACATCCAGCCCTTATACTGTCGGATCTGATATTTTTCGGTATTTTCTTTTTGAGTCAACGTCTCGTAACGGTAGTTACGGGGCGTTGTTTTTATGGTTTCGGAAAAGTGGCGGTTAAAACTGGAGACCGAGTGGAACCCCACAGCTTCCGAAATGTCCAGAATGGAATCCTCCGTACTTCTTAACAGATCGCAGGCTTTGGTTATCCTGGTGCTGTTTATAAAGTCCAGGGGACTGGTGCCCATAATGGAATGAAAAAGACGTCTGAAATGTGTGGGGCTTAAGTGACAGATCTCTGCCAGGTAATCCACGTCGATCTGCTTTGGATAATTGTCTTCGATATAGTCCAGGACAGGAGATATGACCATGGCATTTTCGGGAGGATTTTCCGAGGCTGTCACCAGAACACCGCCTTCACTCTGGATCCTTGTGAGCTTTACTATAAGGGACATGAGCAGCCCTGCGGCGCAGACCCTGTAATGGGGCTTTTGGGCCTCGATCTCATGAACCGTGTCCATAGCCAGCTGATAGATCTCGGGATAGTTATCACGGCTAAGGATATACTTGTAATCCTTATAGGCTGAAACCGAGAGATCGTAGTTCTTGACAGTGGCATTGGGGATAAGGTTTTTCATAAATTCCTCAACATTTATGAAAAGATAGGACCAATGACTTTCCGTGCCTTCGCCGGACCAGGTGGTGTGGGGAATGTTCCTTGGAACACAGGTTACATCACCGGCCTTAAAGAAAAGGGGCTCCTTTCGACCGTTAAAGGCCATATAACCGCTGTCGGAATGGCAGATACCGATCTCCAGGCAATTATGAAAATGAAGATTGGGACTGGGAGTGCTGGATATCCTCCAATAGTCTCCCGAAAGAAGGAGAACGGGAAAGTCATGGGGAAGATAATAGTTTCTGTATTCTGCGACTGCATTTTTGGGTTTTGGCATTGCACACCTCTGTACGTTTTGTAATTTGTAGATTTTGACCTTTTATTATCACATTTGAATGAACAATAACAAAAAAATACGTAAAAAAAATACTTTTATTTCAATATCCTATAAAACATTACTAAAAAGCAGTGAAATGGTAAAGGGGATTTAGTAGAAAATTCCTATACATAACCGGGAATATTTTAACATAAATGGTTGAAAATGCATAGTTTTATTTTTGCTATGATTAGAAAATCATTAAAAAAAGGATAATAATTAAGATCAAGGTCCCTCGGGATCTCATGTGAAGTGTTAAGGAGAAACAACAATGGCAAAAAACAGAGCAGCTTCGATAAGAGCAAGAAGAGAGACCAAAAAAGCTGTAAAAAGGGATTGGCAGCTTTATCTCATGTTGCTGATACCGGTAGCATTGGTAGTGATCTTCAGCTATGCATCCTATCCGGGTTTACGCATGGCATTTATGAATTATAAACCGGCTAAGGGCTATTCGGGCAGTGAATGGGTCGGAATGGGGATGTTCAAAAAGATCTTTAATGATTCGGACTTTATCAGAGCATTAAGAAACTCCCTTTGCTTTAACCTCCTGGATCTGTTTGTGGGATTTCCTGTTCCCATTATCCTGGCACTTATGTTAAATGAACTCAGACTTTTAAGGTTCAAGAAGGTATCTCAAACGATCCTCTACCTTCCGCACTTTCTTTCCTGGGCGATCATCGGCTCCGTGGCTTACACCATGTTCCGTCCTTCATCGGGCCTTGTAAATATGGTCCTCATGAAGGCAGGGCTCATAGGATCCGGTATTCCCTTCCTGACAGAAAAATGGCATTGGGCGGTAAGCTATCTGCTCATAGGTGTATGGCAGGGAATGGGATGGGGCACCATCCTTTATCTGGCGGCTATCACCAGTATCAACGGAGAATTGTATGAAGCGGCAATGATAGACGGTGCCGGAAGATGGAAGAGAATGTGGCACATCACGTTACCGGGTATAAAAGGAACCATAGTTACACTTCTTATCATGAATCTGGGAAGAGTAATGGGAAGTAACCTGGAAAGACTTACGGCATTGGATAATACTCAGGTCAGAGATTTCGAGTATCAGCTCGCGGTTTACATTTATGAAAAAGGTCTCGGCAGCGGTAAATTCTCTCAAGGCACCGCAGTGGGACTGTTCCAGTCATTGGTCGGTCTGATCCTTGTTCTTGTGGCGGACAGGGTTGCCAAGTGGCTTGGAGAAGAAGGCTTATTATAAACGGAGCGTGGATCATATTATGAGTATTTTTAAGAAAAAAGAAGAATCGAACAGTTCATCCGACGGAAGCAGAGCGATAGTTAAGCTTCATGTCAGTGACTTCGTAATAGTTTTTGTTTTGATATTGCTTTGTGCTACCTGTATCTTTCCCTTTTGGCACGTGCTGGTAAAGTCCATTTCCGGCAACGGAGCGGTAATGGCCAAGGAAGTTTACTTCTGGCCCAAGGATTTTTCCCTGGAAGCCTATTCCTCTGTTTTTGGAAATTCATCCATGACCAGATCCATGTTGTACAGCGCGGGAGTTACCCTGATCTTCACCTTACTGGGAATGATAGTCTGCACATGTGCCGCTTATCCTCTTTCCAAAAAGAGACTTAAGGGAAAAAGGTTTTTCACTTTCGTCCTCATGGTACCCATGTACTTTTCAGCCGGAATGATACCCGCCTATCTCCTCATGAATGACCTTCATCTGATAGATACCATGTGGGTACTTATCCTGCCCCTGATCTATTCACCTTACAACATGCTTGTAATGAAGACCTATTTTCAGGGTTCCATCCCCGATTCACTTGAGGAATCTGCGTTTTTGGATGGAGCAACCAATATGCAGATATTGGGAAAGATCGTGATCCCATTAAGTAAGCCCATCATTGCCACACTTTCATTGTTCTATGCTGTGGGACGTTGGAATTCCTATGCGGATAATATGTACTATATCACTTCGGATAAATTGAGACTTATCCAGTATAAGCTCTATCTCCTTGTAAAAGGAGCGGAGGCTTCCATAAACACATCTCTGGGAGATGTGGGAGGAGCCACCAATACGGCAACTCCTGAAGTGCTTCAGGCAGCTTGCATCATGTTTGTTACCATTCCCATCATTATCATTTACCCTTTCCTTCAGAAATATTTTGTTAAGGGTGCTATGATCGGAGCGGTAAAAGGTTGATGTTTACCTGCATAGTGCAGGTTTACATATCGTGACTACACACGAAAATACAGGAGGAAAATATTTATGAAGAAAAGCTTCAAGAGACTCCTTACCGCAGCGCTTACCGGAGCATTGGCCGTTTCAATGCTTGCAGGATGCGGTAAGGATAAGACAAACGGCGGAACGGTGGATAACATTTCCAAAACCGTTGCCGGAATTGAGGGATGGTCGGCATTTAAGGACAAGGTTACCTTAAGGATCCCCGTATATCAGCGTGCTACTCCCAACGGTGCAGCTGATGCCGCAAATAACTACTGGACTAAGTGGGTTCAGAAGGAATTCGGCGACAAGTACAATATCAATGTGGAATATGTAGCTCTTGCCCGCGGACAGGAGAATGAACTCTATGCTGCGAAGGCAGCTGCAAAGCAGCTTCCCGTTTGCTGCTTCGAGTATGACTATCCCGACGTTACTCTTTATCAGAGTGAAGGTTACTTCTCGGAGTATGATAAGGACTGGTTCGCACATATTGCACCTACCTATTGGAAGGCTATGACAGACAACGGTCTTGATAAGTACACAGACATCAACGGTGAGACAGTACTCCTTATCGGTACAAGACCTTACGGTAAGACCAATTATCAGTTCGTTACGTTCTATCGTGCAGACTGGGTAAAGGCTGCAGGTTATGATGAGTATCCCGAAGATCCCGATGAACTTCTCAAGATGTATGAAAAGATCAAGAAGCTGGGCCTCGGCGGCGAGCATCTTCTCGGCGGTACAAAGGTTGAAGGCAACGGCGTAGATCAGAACTATCCTTACAGAACCTATCCTCAGGATAAGCTCCTCTGGGCTACAACCGGTGACTATTCCATTCCCGCTCTTTCAACAGAAGCTCAGAAAGCTTTCCTTAAGTGGCAGAACAAGCTTTATAATCTGGGATACATCGATGACGAGTACAATACAAGAACTTCCGACTATGCTATCAGTGATTTCGTAAGCGGAAAGACTCTTACCTACAGCTGCTATGCTACAAACAATGTAGATGTTTTAAATCAGTTCTATAAAGCAAATCCCAATGCTTCTCTCGGTATTGTTGTTAACCACGGTCCTAAGACATTTGCTGACGGCACCTGCAATGCATTCCGTCCCAACGGTATCTTCGGTGAGTACATCGGATTCTCTTCACAGGCTACAGAAGAAGAGAAGACAGCATTTGCTATGTACCTTGAGTGGATGAGCCAGCCCGATATTCTCTTCACCTTACAGTGGGGCTTTGAAGGCGTAAACTTCAATTATGTTAACGGTACACCCGTTTCCGTAGCAGATCAGTCAGGTATTCTTGAGCAGCAGAGCCACAACAACAACGTTGATATGTGGTGCCTCGTAACAGCTACCAGATCTCTCGGAAATGTTGACAAGGATATCCAGGCCATTACTCCTACAGGTTACAAGGATTCCGATGCTTTCCTTAAGCAGATCAAGGCCAACTACGAGGGTCAGCTTGCCTGCTATGAAGCAGGTCTTGCATCACCCGATTGTATGTTCCAGGTATCCATCGCATCTTCCGATGAATACAAGAACACCCTTCTTTCCAAGTACGCTGAACTCCGCGATAAGATCGTTATGGGGTCCGAAGCGGATTTCGAAAAGAATTATAAGGCAGCCAGCGATGAGTACCTTAAGGCAGGCTACCAGGCTATCATTGATGAGAAGACAAAAGCTTTCAATGAAGGCAAATATAACTAAGTTTAATATTCTTAGGTTCATGCAGACCTCCCTGGCCATTGGGAGGTCTGTGTTGTAAAGGGGAGAAAAACGGCTTTTCTTCCCTTCAGAGCACAGAAAAATATGAAGTGATTATAGAGATTATTGAGGTTTTGAGATAAAATAAGATCAGCAAATTGCCCCTTAAGGGCGGAAACGGAGAAGCATATGAATTTAGAGATGAATGAACAAGAGATCAGGGACGTCATTGACAAGATCGTTAAACGTACAATGAAAATGGACCTTACCTGGGACTGGCCCTGTGGAGTAGCTTATTACGGCATCGCGGATGCATATGAAAAAACAGGAAACGAGGAGTATCTTAAACTTCTTAAAGACAGAATAGATGAACTAATCGATCTTGGACTTCCCAAGGTCTGGACGGTAAACGCCTGTGCCATGGGACATTGCCTTGTAAGCCTTTATAAGGCTACAGGCGAGCAGAAGTACTGGGACATCGTTATGAGCAAGATCGAGTACTTAAGGAAAGATGCCCTGAGATTCGGAGATAATGTTTTACAGCACACAGTATCAGCAAACAACGATTTCCCGGAACAGTGCTGGGCAGATACTCTCTTTATGGCAGCATTTTTGCTTCTCAGGGTGGGAGTTGAGCTTAAGGATGAGGATATAATAAATGATGCTTTAAATCAGTGGTATTGGCACATCAAGTTCCTGCAGGATCCGGAAACAGGCCTTTATTATCACGGTTGGGATAATATCGCGGGCAATCATATGTCCGGCTTCTATTGGGGAAGAGCCAATGCATGGGCTGCCTTCACCATGTCTCAGGTAGGAGAGATACTTCCCAAGTGCTATCTCTATCCCAAGTACATGGATGTGGCAGGTTCTTTAAACGAGCAATTGGGAGCAATAAAGCTTCTTCAGACTGAAAACGGACTTTGGAGAACCATCCTGGACGATGAAGAATCCTACGAAGAGATCTCAGCTTCCGCAGGTATCGGAGCGGCCATGGTTTCAAGAGGAAATCCTCTCCATACAAAATATATCAATAAGACCATTAAGGGAATGCTGGCAAACATCAGCCCCGACGGCAGAGTGTTGAACGTTTCCGGAGGAACTGCCGTAATGAGAGACAGAGACGGCTACAGAAACATTTCCAAGGATTGGATCCAGGGATGGGGGCAGGGACTTGCTTTGGCATTTTTTGACAGAGTGCTGATCTCAGGAAAGATCGCTAAGGATGGAGCACTGTAATATGTTGCATTTTGCTTTTAATGAGATAGAAAAAGGGAAAAGGGTAAGAAACAGTGACCTGTATGACAAGACCCGGGGTTACGGATTCATTACGGACAAGAATGAGCCTGTGCCCGGACTCGGGAACCATTTCACCCTTCCCTCTTACTATAAAGATGAAGATGTGGTAAAGATATCAGAGACAAAGGAGGGAGTCTGCATAGATCAGGCTGAGAGCTGTAAAAGGCTGGAAGCGGCTGAGGGCAGACTCATTCCCCTTATGTTTGCCGCAGATGTACCCGAATACGGAAATTACAGGGTGAGAGTCAAGTTTACCGCCACCGGCGAGGTGCTGGTTTTCACCGGCAGCAGAAGACTGTCTTTCAGGCAGGATATCCTTGTGAGAACAACGGTAAATGTTTGTTTTGATGTCAACGTGAGTCGGATCATTCCCCGAGGTAAGACGGAACCCGGAGAAAGAAGGACTGTATTTGTTTCACTTTTGGGACAGGATGCGGTACTTTCAGAGATAGAGATAGATAAAGCGGATACCCCCACCGTATTTATTTACGGTGATTCCACCGTAACGGATCAGCCCGCCGATTATCCCTGGGCACCCGGAAGCAGTTATTCCGGCTGGGGACAGATGCTATCCGATCATCTGCAAAATGTGGCGGTATCCAATCATGCTCACTCAGGTCTTACCACGGAGTCCTTCAGAAGCGAGGGCCATTACGATATAGCCCGTAAGATGCTTAAGGCCGGTGATTATGTTATGATGCAGTTTGCACACAACGATCAGAAGCTTGCTCACTTAAAGGCCGGGGAGGGTTACAGAGACAGGATAGTGGCCTATATAAACGAAACCCGTGAGGCAGGAGCCTTCCCCATCATAGTGACACCTCTTGCAAGAAACACCTGGAAACCTGATAAAGGCGGATATAACGATCTTTTGAAGGAATATGCCGAGGAGTGTATAAATATCGGTAAGGAGTTTAATGTTCCGGTGGTGGATCTTCACGGATTCAGCATGAATGAGATCCTAAGGGACGGACTGGAATCCTCCAAGAGATTCTATTTCCCCAAGGATTATACTCACACCAATGACTACGGTGCTTATAAAATGTCCCGTTATATAGCGGGAGAACTGGAAAAGCTTACCGGAGATTACGCTCCCCTTGCCAAGGCTGTAACCGTGGATGACACGGAATGGAAAACAGATGAGATACCTGTTGTGCCTGAGGTCCCGGAGAGATTTAAGAACAGGGAAAAGCAGGAAGATGTCCCGGGCACATTTTCGGATGTGGAAAGACCCGATGACAGGCTTTTGAGAGCAGAAGCTCTGGACATGGTCATAAAGGCCGCCAAGTTCTTCCCTACCAACGTGTTTAATGATATTTACGACGATATAGTGGGACATGAATGGTATGCGGGAACGGTACAATGTGCTTTCCAGAATGGTATCATTCCCAAGGGGATGATAAAAGACGGAAAGTTCAGACCTGAAGAAGAGATAACTCTGGAAGATCTTATGTGCTTTACGGTTTCGGCCTGTGGAAGCAGAAAATCTCTGCCTGCGGCCAAAAAGAGTAAGTATGACAGTGTTTGCAATGAATATGCAAAGGAATATATGGGAGTAGCGGTTGCCCTGGGTCTTATAGGTGAAGATGAAGATCCCAAGAGGACTGTAATAAGAAAGGATGCGGCTAAGATGTGTTCGCATCTCGGTCTTTAAAGGAGAGAAATAGATGAAAAAAGGAAGTTTTACACTGCCCGGAGAGGCAGGCTTTGAAAAGCTGACCCTGGAGTTGGCTGACAGATGGGGAGCAGATGTTATCAGAGACAGCGACGGTACCAAGCTTTCCGATGAGATAACCAATGCGGGTTACGGTATTTATTCCACGATCTGCATTATCAGAGATCATAACGAGTGGGCAAAAAAGAATCTTGATAAGCTTCAGCAGACATTCCTCTGCACTGAGCCCGTAATGGCAAAGGGAACCGATCTTAAGATAGAGATCATGAAGGATTTCTTTGAAGAGCAGTTCAGCGTGAACGATACCGAAAGAGCCATGAAGTACTGGCAGGTATATGACAGGACCACTGACTGTGAGGTCGACAAAGACAATTGGAAATACGATCCCTTATCAAGATCCGTATGCATAAAGAACGTTACACCCTGGCATGAATATACGGTGAGTTTCCTGGCATATAGGATCTGGGAAGAGATCTCCATGTATAACCACACCACCAATAATTGGGACAAGGAACATCTGATGCAGATAGATCCCATCTATCCCGAGACCAGAAAATACCTTAAGGACTGGATGGATAACTGGTGCAAGGAGCATCCCACCACAACGGTTGTCAGATTTACTTCCATGTTCTATAATTTCGTATGGATCTGGGGCAGCAACGAGAGAAACAGAAATCTCTACACCGACTGGGCGTCCTACGACTTCACCGTCAGCGATCTGGCTCTTGACGAATTTGCAAAGAAATTCGGATACAGCATGACAGCGGAAGATTTCATCAACAAGGGCAGGCTTCATGTTACTCACACACCCGGCAATAAGAAAAAAGCCGATTGGATGAGCTTTGTAAATGACAATGTTATAAGCTTCGGCCGTGAACTGGTGGATCTGGTCCACAGCTACGGCAAGAAGGCATATATGTTCTATGATGACAGCTGGGTAGGCACTGAACCTTACAATGAGAGATTCTCGGAGTTCGGCTTTGACGGTATCATAAAGTGCATCTTTTCCGGCTTTGAGATCCGTCTTTGCGCAGGCGTTAAGGCAGAGACCCATGAGATCAGGCTCCATCCCTATCTCTTCCCTGTGGGACTGGGCGGACTTCCTACCTTTGCACCCGGCGGAGACCCTGCAAGAGATGCAAGAAAGTATTGGATAAATGCACGCCGCGCTTTGCTCCGTGCAAAGATCGACCGTATCGGACTGGGAGGATATCTTCATCTGGTACAGGAATATCCTGACTTTGTACAGTGCATAGAGGACATCGGCGATGAATTCAGGACCATTAAGGAACTTCATGAAGCGGGAGCACCTTATGTTATAAAGACCAGGGTAGCTGTCCTGCACTATTGGGGCAAGCTTCGTTCCTGGACTCTTTCCGGTCACTTCCATGAGACTTATATGAATGATCTTATCCATGTAAATGAGGCACTTTCGGGACTTCCCGTTGATGTTTCCTTTATAAACTTTGAAGATGTTAAAAACGGCTGCTTAAAAGACTATGACGTGGTGATCAATGCCGGTGCCGAGAACAGTGCCTGGAGCGGCGGAGAAGCATGGAACGATCCCGAGATCGTGAGCCTCATAAATGAGTGGGTATATAACGGCGGTACCTTTATCGGTGTCAATGAGCCTTCAGCTACCGAGGGAGGTCAGCATGTCTTTAAGACAGCAGGTCTTCTGGGTGTAGATGAAGACACCATCGAGAGGATATGTCACGGAAAATGGGCATTTGAGGTTGACAAAAAGACCGGAGATAAGTATATTCCCAATGGTGGCTTTGTTAAACTTCGGGCCAAGGTTCATCTGACTGACGGTGTTGCGAATGTATATGCCTCGGAAGACGGTTTCCCCGTATTCACGGAGCACAAGTTCGGAATGGGCAGAGGCTTCTGGCTTTCTTCCTTTGAAACCACACCCGAGAACAACCGAATGCTTTTGAACCTGCTGCTGGACTGCCAAAAGGACGGTTCGGACAAGTACATTACAGACAACCTTCATACAGAATGCGCTTTCTATCCTGCTGGAAATGTGCTTGTGGTCATCAATAACACGGAAGAGGAGCAGAGCACTGAGATCAAGACGGATTTCGGTACACAGAGCTTCAACTTAAAGCCCTGTGAGACCAGGATCGTAAAACTTAAATAGGAGGATATTTAATGATATATCTTGCCATTGATATCGGAGCTTCCTCCGGCAGGCATATAGTTGCCCGGAGGGAAAATGGACAGATCGTGATGAAAGAGGTTTACCGTTTCAAAAACGGACCTGTCAAAAAAGACGGCGCGCTGAACTGGGATCTCAACAATCTTTGCAATGAAGTGGTAAACGGACTAAAAGCAGCCAATGATGCGGGCTTCAAGCCGGACTGTGTGGGCATAGACACCTGGGGCGTTGATTACGTGCTCCTGGATAAAAAGGATGAGCCCATCCTTCCCGTTTATTGTTACAGAGATGAGAGAGGTGCCGTTGCGGCTGAGAAGGTTCATAAGATCCTTCCCTTTAAGGAACTTTATAACCATACAGGTATTCAGTTCCAGCCCTTTAATACCATATATCAGATGTTCTGGGACAAGGAAGCGGGCAGACTTGATAAGGCTTCGGATTTCCTGCTCTTACCCGAGTATATCGGATTCTATCTGACAGGATCCAAGGCTCATGAATATACCAATTGCAGTACCACAGGACTGGTAAAAGCGGATACCAAAAAGTGGGATAAGGAGCTTGTTGAGAAGTTAAATCTTCCTTTAAGTTTCTTTGAAAGCCAGCCGGTTACCGCTCCCATCAAGCTTGGTAAGCTGAAAGAGGATATAGTGAAAAAGGTGGGATTTAATTGTGACTTTATTCTTCCCGCCACACATGATACAGGTTCGGCAGTAGCTTCTTTAAGAGAAACGAAGGCTGAAAATGCCATCTTTATTTCCAGCGGTACCTGGAGCCTTATGGGCGTTGAACTATCAAAGCCCCTTACAGGCGAAAAGGCCCTGGCTGCAAACTTCTCCAATGAGGGAGGTCTCGGAACCATAAGGTTTTTAAAGAACATTATGGGACTTTGGCTGGTTCAGTGCTTAAAGAAAGAGCTGAATGACAAGTACTCCTTTGCGGAACTTGCAAAAATGGCTTCGGAAGCGGAAGGCTTTGATTACAGGCTGGATGTAAATGCCGAAAAGTACATGGCTCCGGAATCCATGACAGACACCATAAAGGCTGAGTGCAAAGAGAAAAACTGGCCTGTTCCGGAAACACCCGGTGAACTGGCAAATGCCATATATGTGAGCCTTGCCCATTGCTATGACGAGGCGGCAAAGGAGCTGGAGGCCATTACCGGAGAGAAATTCGAAAATATATGTATTATCGGAGGCGGCTCCAATAATACATATTTAAATGATCTGACAGAGAAGATCACAGGGAAAAAGGTGATTTTGGGAAGCCCCGAAGCAACCGCCCTGGGAAATATACTTTTACAGGAGGAATGCTATGTATAATGAGGCAAAAGAAGCTTATAAAAAGCTTGGCGTTGACACTGAGAAGGCGCTTGACACATTAAAGAATATTACAGTTTCCGTTCATTGCTGGCAGGGCGATGACGTGGTAGGTTTCGATTCCAAGGAGGCTCTTTCCGGAGGTATCCAGACCACAGGTAACTATCCCGGAAAGGCAAGAACACCCGAAGAGCTTATGGCGGACTTTGATAAGGTGCTGGAGCTTACACCCGGTAAGAAGAAGCTGAACCTTCATGCCTGCTATGCCATCTTTAAGGACGGAGAGTTTGCTGACCGTGACGTTATCGAGCCCAAGCACTTCGAGACATGGGTAAAGTACGCTAAGGAGAGAAAGATCGGTATCGACTTTAACCCCACATTCTTCTCACATCCCATGGTTAAGGACGGACTTACACTTACTTCTCCCGATGATGAGGTGCGTAAGTTCTGGATCAACCACGGTAAGCAGTGCCTTAAGATCTCCGAGTATTTTGCAAACGAGACCGGTATTCCCTGCGTTATGAACATCTGGATCCCCGACGGCTTCAAGGATTATCCCGCCGATCGTCTGGGACCTCGTAAGCGTTACATGGAATCACTGGACGAGATCCTTTCCGTTCCTTTTGATAAGACCAAGGTATTTGTTACTCTTGAGTCCAAGGTATTCGGTATCGGAGTGGAAGCTTATACCGCAGGTTCAGCAGAATTCTGCATGAACTACGTTAATTCTCGCCATATAACTCCTCTCATGGATAATGGACATTATCATCCTACAGAGATGGTATCTGATAAGATATCTTCCATGTTGCTGTTCAATGACAAAATTGCTCTTCATGTAACCCGTCCCATGAGATGGGATTCAGACCATGTAGTCCTTCTGGATGATGAGACCAGAGAGATCATGAAAGAGATCGTTCGCGCAAATGCTACAGACAGAGTATTTATCGCAACAGATTACTTTGATGCTTCCATTAACCGTATCAGCGCATGGGTAACAGGGCTTCGTTCCGTTCAGAAGGCACTTCTTTATGCACTTCTCGAGCCCGCAAGCTTCAAGGCACTGCAGGATAAGGGTAACTTCACTGAACTCATGGTACGTCAGGAAGAGCTTAAGACCATGCCTTTCGGCAGCGTATGGGAAGAGTATCTTAAGCGTGAGAACATGGTTTCCGATTACTACAGTGTTATAAAGAAGTATGAGGATGAGGTTCTTTCCAAGAGAAATTAATTCTGATCTTAAGAATGCCCTTGCTTTAAGGGTATTCTTTTTTTATAATTCATAGATGATCTTATCTGTATTTATTTGCTTTTTTGGATAAATGTGATACAATAAAACAAGACGTGAACAAGAATTCACGACGCAGGAGAGGAAAAAAATGAATACTTTAAGAAAAATCTGGTGTAGAACATTTCAGGCAGGCATGAACGTGGTATTACCCCTTATGCCTTACAGAGAACCCAAGCTTCTTGACGGGGTAAAGGCTATTCCCGAGTGCCTTAAGGAGCATGGAGTGGACAATTGTATCCTTGTAACAGATAAGGGCATACGTGGTCTCGGCCTTACACAGCCTCTTGAGGATTGCCTTAAGGAAGCAGGGATCAAATGCACGGTTTACGATGAGACCGTAGCCAATCCCACTATAGCAAATGTGGAAGCTGCAAGAGAACTGTATGTAAATAACGGATGTAAGGGCATCATCGCTTTCGGCGGCGGTTCATCTATGGATTGTGCCAAGGGAGTGGGAGCCAGGATAGCAAGACCCAATACTTCATTAAAGAAGATGAAGGGTATAATGAAGGTGCGTAAAAAACTGCCTTTACTTATTGCCGTACCCACCACAGCCGGAACGGGAAGTGAGACCACCGTCAGTGCGGTCATCACGGACGGTGAGACCCATTATAAATATGTGATAAATGATTTCCCTTTGATACCTGAGTATGCGGCACTTGAGCCTGAGGTTACTCTGGGACTTCCCGGAAGTCTTACCTCCACCACAGGTATGGATGCCATGACTCATTCCGTGGAAGCATTTATTGGACATGCAACCACGAAGAAGACAAGAGCAGCAGCCATCGAGTCGGTAAGGCTGATCCTGGAAAACCTCGAGAAAGCCTATGCCAACGGACAGGACAGAGAGGCAAGAGCAAAGATGTTAAGGGCTTCTTACCTTGCAGGTTGTGCATTTACAAGAAGCTATGTGGGCTATGTTCACGCTGTGGCTCACAGTCTGGGAGGACAGTACGGTATACCTCACGGACTTGCCAATGCGGTCCTTCTTCCTCATGTACTTGAAATGTACGGAAAATCCGCCCATAAGAAGCTGGCTAAGCTGGCAAAGGCTGTGGGACTTGTTCCTGAAAGCACAGATACGGCAGAAGCTGCCCACATCTTTATAGAAAAGATCAGACAGATGAACAGGGACATGAACATCCCCATCACTCTTAAAGGCATTAAGGAAGAGGATATCCCGTTGATGGCAGATCATGCGGACAAGGAGGGCAATCCCCTTTATCCCGTACCCACTTTATGGAACAAGGAAGAACTTGAAAAGGTGTACAGGAGAGTAATGGAGTAAATAAGTCCTTGACTTTTTACGAACATTATTGTATTCTGTCAAAAATAGCGATGAGGATGCGTAAGTAGTTTTCACGGAGAGCAAAAGCAGAGAGCCTGTGGTCGGTGCGAACAGGTCGGAGACGGGAAAATGAATTTCAACATCGGAGCAAAAATTAAATCCCAATGAGAGCAGGCGTCAGCCTGAAGATGGGTGGTACCGCGGGTAGATCTCGTCCCATATGAGTTTAGGCTCATATGGGACTTATTTATTTATCATTTAATTTTTTACGGAGGACGACATGCAGAACTTAGAAGAGTTGAAGGCCAGCATAACAGCTATTAAGGACGAGATCCTTAAAGGTGCTGCGGATCTTAAAAATTCCAAGGAGGTATATGAGTTCAAGAAGAACTTCCTTGATCCCAAGGCCGGCAAGATCAGCCAGCTCATGAAGGGAATGAAGGATATTCCCGGAGAGATGAGAGCGGATTTCGGTAAGGGAGTTAACGAACTCAAGAATTGGGCAGGCGAACGCTTTAACGAAATGGACGAAAAGATGAAGGCTGCTGAGGCCAAGCTTCGTTACGAAAGCGAGAAGATCGATGTTACCATGCCCGCAACTCATTCCATGAAGGGCTATCTTCATCCCGTAACACAGATCAGAAACAGAGTGATAGACATCTTTGCCTCCATGGGCTTCGAAGTGGTGGAGACCAGGGAGATAGAGAACGATTACTATAACTTTACCGCCCTGAACACACCTCAGGATCACCCGGCAAGAGATATGCAGGATACATTTTATCTCTCTCCCGGATTCCTTCTTGCTACCCAGACTTCGGCAGCGCAGATCCATACCATGGAGAAGAAGAAACCGCCCATTAAGATGGTGGCAGCTCCCGGTAAGGTGTTCCGTTCGGACGATGATGCTACCCATTCTCCCATGTTCCATCAGATCGAGGGTCTGGTAGTCGACAAGAAGATCACTCTCTGCGACCTGCAGGGTATGCTGGACGTGCTTGTGGCAAATCTCTTCGGAGAAGGCACCAAGACAAGACTTCGTCCTTCCTATTTCCCTTTCACCGAGCCCTCCGTAGAAGTGGATGTCAGCTGCTTCGAGTGTGGCGGCAAGGGGTGCAGACTTTGTAAGGGTACGGGCTGGATCGAGGTTCTCGGTGCAGGTATCGTAAACAGAAAGGTCCTCGAAAACTGCAACATCGATCCCGATGAGTATTCCGGACTTGCTTTCGGATGCGGTCTTGAAAGACTTGCAATGTTGAAATACGGCATTAACAACATTAAGATGCTCTACGAATCGGATCTTAGAGTGCTTGAACAGATCGATGATAAATAAACAGGCATATATTTTGTCCACAATTAAATGCAGGAGGATTAGAAAATGTTAGTACCGCTTAGCTGGTTAAAAGATTATGTAGATATAGATGTTACCCCTCAGGTGCTGGAAGAAAAGCTCTTCGGCTGCGGCTTCGAGGTGGAAGAGCTTAATGAAGTCGGAAAGGATATTTCCGATGTTGTTGTAGGACTTGTTACAGAGTGCGATCCCATTCCCGACACCCATCTTCATGTGTGCAAGGTGGATCTGGGAGAGGGTGAACCTGTTCAGATCTGTTGCGGAGCAGACAATGTGTGTGCAGGAAAGAAATTCCCCGTGGCAAAGGTGGGCGCTCAGGTTTATGCCACAGCCAAGGACCATGTTACGATTGAAGGCGTTATGAAGATCGGTAAGGGAAAGCTGAGAGGCTATGATTCCTTCGGAATGCTCTGCTCCGGAACGGAGTTGGGCGTAAGCGAAGACATGTATCCGGGAGCAGGCTATAACGGACTTCTGGTGCTTCCCGATGATGCAAAGGTGGGAAGCGATGTGAAGCCCATCCTGGGACTTGACGATTGGATCTTTGATATTTCCGTTACCGCCAACAGACCCGATTGCCAGAGTATCTTCGGTATAGCAAGAGAAGTGGCCGCTGTTCTTGAAAAGCCTCTTAAGACCCCGGATCTTTCCTATACCGAAAGCGGAGTGAAGAAGGAAGGCTTCAAGGTTACTGTGGAAGCACCTGAGCTTTGCCCCAGATATATAGGACATTATGTTTCAGACGTTAAGATAGCAGAGTCTCCCGCCTGGATGAAGAGGAGACTGGCCCTTGTGGGAATAAATGCCATTTCCAATATCGTTGATATCACAAATTATATCCTTATCGAGTTGGGACAGCCTATGCATGCATTTGATGAAGCTTTCCTTGAAAAGGGTGAGATCTGTGTCAGAAGAGCAAAGGATAAGGAAAAGATCGTTACCCTGGATGAGAAGGAATTTGAACTTACACCCAATAACCTGGTGATCTGCGACGGTGTTAAGCCTGTGGCTCTTGCGGGAGTTATGGGAGGACTCAATTCCGAGATCCGTGACACCACCACCGGAGTTGTTTTTGAGGCTGCAAAGTTCATGCGTGACAACATCCGTAAGACTTCCAGAGCTTTGGGACAGGCATCCGATTCATCTGCCCGTTTCGCTAAGGGCGTGGACGAGTACACCACCATCATGGCTATGAAGAGAGCTCTTCATCTGGTGGAAAAACTGGGGTGCGGTAAAGTCTCATCCACTCATGTGGACCAAAACTGCGGGAATTCCGTAGAACCCCGTGAGATGAAGGCTTCCCTTAAGAAGGTAAACGATGTTCTTGGTATAGAAGTTCCCACAGATGATGTTAAACGTATACTTACAAATCTGAACTTTGCTCCGGTTATAAGCGGAGATGAGCTTACCATACAGGTTCCCGCCTATCGTGAGGATATGGAGAGCTTCCCCGATATATCCGAGGAACTTATCCGTATGTACGGTTACGATCACGTGGTTCCCACCTTCCTGGCGGAGGCTACCGTTACCAGCGGAGGCATGAACTTAAAGCAGAAGACGGAACTCAAGATCAAGAGGACGCTGTGCGCAATGGGAGCTTCCGAAGGTATACATTATTCCTTCATTTCTCCCGCGGATCTTGACCTCATTGCTCTGCCCGAAGATGCGGAAGAAAGAAAGGCCATAAGGATCTTAAATCCCATAAACGAGGACCTTTCTGTTATGAGAACAACTCTTGTTCCTCAGATGATCCATGCTATGGGCAGAAATGAAAAGAGGGGCAGGCTTTACGGAAGGATCTTTGAACTTGGAAACCGTTTTATTGCCAAGGAACTTCCCTTAAAGGATTATCCCGATGAGAGAGCCACTCTTTCCATCGGAGCTTTCGGAGACAGCGAATCCTTCTTCACCTTAAAGGCTATGGTTGAAGCTGTTGCAGATACATTGAACCTTACATTTACATATGAAGCTTCCGAGAAGCCGTATCTTCATCCCTACAGGACAGCAAAGATCCTTTGCAACGGTGAAGAGATCGGTTTCATGGGTCAGATAACCTATGAGATCCAGAAGGCCGAGGATATGAGAACACCCGGATTTGTGGCTCAGATAGATCTTAAGAGTATTGAGAAATACTATGCGATCGAGCCCAAATTTATTCCCCTTCCCAGGTTTGACATCGAGAAGCGTGATCTGGCTATCGTTATGGATAAGACAGTCACCTGCGGTCAGGCTGAAGAGGTTATAAAGAATGCCTGCCGTTTCGTTACCGATGTTCAGCTCTTCGATGTATTTGAAGGCGCACAGATCGGAACGGATAAGAAGTCTCTTGCCTTCACGGTCACCTTCACTCCCGGAGATGAAGCCTTCGGAGCAGGTGCGGTTGACGGCTATGTATCAAAAATATTAAAGAATCTTAAGTTCCACTTAAATGCAGAGCTTCGTTCATAGGAGATACAGATGATAGTACACACTATGACGCTGAATGCGTTGCTCACGCATACTTACTTCATTTTTAACGAAGAGACGCTGGAAACCCTGATCGTGGATCCGGCATGGGATACTAAGGCCATTCCGGATTACATCGACGAAAACGGGCTTAAGCCCGTGGCGGTACTTCTTACCCATGGGCATTTTGACCACATTTACGGCGTACAGATGCTGAAAGACAGGGGAATTAAGGTTATAGCTCCCGAAAAGGAAAGAGAACTTCTGGGAGATATAGAGATGAACCTTTCCAAAAGGTTTAAAAGACCGGTTTCCGTAGTACCGGATGAGACTGTGGTTGACGGAGATGTGCTGGAACTGGCGGGATTTAAGATCCGTGTGATCGAGACTCCCGGGCACACTTCAGGCTCAGTTTGCTATGAGTTTGAGAAAGAGAATGTTATATTTACGGGAGATACCCTGTTTAATGGAACCATCGGAAGAACGGATGTGCCCACGGGGGATTGGGAGACGGAGTGCGTTTCCGTAAAAACCAGGCTTTTCTGCCTTCCGGAAGATATGATATGCTATCCCGGACACGGAACCACCACTACCATCGGCCGGGAAAAATTGTATAATACTGCGGTTGAATAGCATTAAAAGAGAGGATATACATGGGTATAATCCTCTCTTTCTTTGTTGATTTAAGGCTGTTTAAGGTATATAATGGGGAAAAGAAGGGAGAAGATCACTATGATAAATGAGATCAGAAAGACAATAGATGATGCAGTCAATAAGATCAAAAAGGATGTTGTTCCTACCATAAAGAATGATTATTATCCCAAGTTTAAAGACGGGCTGGATAAGGCCTATGATAAGACCATGGAGACGGTTGACGGACTTATGGGAAGTGCTGCGAGAAACAGCAGCTTCAGTGCTTCCGATCTTTCCAGAGACGAATTCATGCTTAAGGGGCGGTTTGCAAATAACGGATATGATTGGTGGTGGCACAGCTTTACCGGGCATGATAAGGAAACCGGTGAAGAAAAATCCTTCTTTGTAGAGTATTTTACGGTGAATCCCGCTTTGGCCGAGGATGAGCCGGTTCTTGGACAGGATCCCGATAACCAGGAGATGGGAAAGAAACCTTCTTATGTCATGGTCAAGTGCGGTGCCTGGGGACCGGGGGCAAAGCAGCTTCATAGGTATTTCCCCTGGAAGGATGTTAAGATCAATCCCAATGCTCCTTTTTCTCTGGAAGCTGAGGATTGCTACTGCTCAGAGGGCAGGATAGCAGGCAGCGTTGAGATAGAAGAAGAGGAAAACAAGCTTCATCCCGAGTGGATGTGTGATGCGGGCAAGATGAAATGGAATCTTTCCGTGGATAAGAAGATAGCCTTTAACGTGGGTTACGGTGCATCGAAGCCGGTACGTATGTCTGAAGCATTTGAGATGTTCTGGCATGCAGAGGGCATGAAGACAGAGTACACGGGCATGGTGGAATATGAAGGAAGAGAGTATGTGGTAAGAGCAGAGGATTCCTTCGGTTATGCCGACAAGAACTGGGGCTCTGATTTTACATCACCCTGGATCTGGCTTTCATCAAATAACCTTACCTCAAAGAAGACAGGAAAGCGTCTTACAAATTCCGTATTTGACATAGGCGGAGGAAGTCCGGGTATCGCAGGCTTCGAATTCCCCGATAAGCTTTTGGGTGCCTTCTATTATGAAGGTACGGAGATCGAGTTCAACTTTACCAAGGTCTGGACAGAACCCAAGACACGTTTCGATTGCAAGGAAACCGATACTGACATCATCTGGCATATAGAGCTTCAAAACGCAGCTTATGTCATGCTGGTAAATGCCAAGTGCAAAAAAGAGGATATGCTTCTTATAAATTATGAATCCCCCGACGGACTTAAACTCCATGACCGTCTTTGGAACGGAGGCAACGGCGAGGGTATCATCAAGCTCTACAGTAAAAACGGAGACAGTAAGGAACCGATCGACGAGATATATGCCCGGAATATGGGCTGCGAATGGGGCGAATACGATATCTAAGAAACAAAAGACCAACAGAGACGAGCTCTGTTGGTCTTTTTAATGAAAAATTATCCCAAGAAAGAGGAGAAGCCGGGACAGAGGGGAGGGGGAACTGTACCGGCTTTTTTTATGAAAAAATGTTCTTATTTGCTTGTTTTGTTTTACTGACTTTAGTATACAAAAAAAATGTGTCCCCCGTATGTTAAAAAATTGAACGTTTTAAGAACAATTGCCAACAAAAGTCCAACACTTGAGGCTTAAAATTTGTGCCTTTTTTTAATCTTCATCTCGATGAAATACTTGAGGGGAGTGCCCAGGAAGGCGTCGGTCAGAGTTTTATGTTCCCAGGGTTCCACCTTTTTGCCGTTACCCATTATGGAATAAGTTATCATATCCTCCTGAAGCTGATAGGGAAGATCATGAAAGCCGCAAAATTGATAAAAATCATGTCTTTTTATCCTCTGTTCTTTGTTGGCGCAGTCCACCCTCCAGTCTTCCAGAGCGAGATAGACTCTTTTACCTTTATATTTTTCAAGGATCATTTTTATAGCGTGGGTTCCGTGATGGCCGCCCCGGTATTTTGCGGCTATGGCGAATAAGAAGATATAGGCGAGATCGTTGTGAGTCATGATGTAAGCGAAGCCCACCAGAGCTCCTTCATCCATCACTTTTAGAAAATCAGCTTTACCGTGTTGGTATTTTAGTTTTAAAAACAAAAAAGGAGATCGTTCCTTGAGGGGAAAAGCCTCGTGGTAGATCTTTTTAATATCCGGGTAATCGGAAGCTTCAACATTTAGCAAATCCATAGGATTCAGCCTTTCTGAATAATCTGTTCAATATGAATTTGTATTGATACATTTATCAATGCCGCTGAATTATACTCCCATTGTCGGGTTTATACAATATAGATTTTGAGAATTAAAAAGAAAAAAATTCCCGTTCACGTTTATGTGGCCGGATGAAACACTTTAAAAGCGGGCTTTCAGTGTTTCATTCGGCCACATAAACGTGAACGGGAAATCTATTACCGGAGTGCTTGGGATACTCCGGAAGGGGAGGGCGGTGTTAATCCTGATCCTTAAGAAGGATCCCGGACCCGGTATCCGGATCGTAAGGTTTCCACTCGGGTAAAGGAAGGCCGGCAAAGCCGGGGCCGTTGGGAGTACCGTATTTTACGAAGTTGGCAAAGTAGTCGCTCATGCGGCGGGCCAGTTCGTAATGGCTTCCCACAAAGGGCCTTACGCATTTATGTATGTTTTCGAACCAGAACCAGAGATCTACGGAATGGAAAGTGCCGGGGTGATCAGCTCCGGGGATGTCCGGATCGAAACAATAGTAGTAGCATTTTCTATCGGGGCAGTTTTTAAGGGCAAGATCAAAGGTGGACTTTACAGTGTGCTCCACAATGTTTATACCACCGTCCTTAAACTCGTCAGAGGTGTTTCCGGCCAGGATCGGGACCTTGGGACAATTTCCAGAAATGAAGCGTTCCAGGGGATCGCCTTTACAAAACCGGCCGTCTGTTATGGTATACATCCTGGGGTGAGTCTTTACATATTCCCCATAGGAGGCTCTGAGCTCAAAAGCGTTTATCTTTCTTGCTTCTTCCAGGCTTTTTACACCAATATGATCAAAGAAGTCTTTGCCCCTTTCTTCGGCTTCTTTAAGGGTAAGAGGCTTAAATGAGCTGTCCTTGGGATTTCTTATCATGCCGCTGAAAACCACGGCACCGTTAATTATATCTTTATTGTCATCACAGGTAAATTGGTGCATTACTGACGCACCGCCTGCGGACTGGCCTGCTATGGTGATCCGGGCAGGGTCTCCTCCGAAGGCGGCGATATTTCTGTATACCCACTTGAGTCCCGCCTGCTGGTCCAGAAGACCAAAATTGGCGGGAGCATCGGGTGCTTCTGCGGTGATCTCCGGATGGGACAAAAAGCCGAAAAGACCCAGGCGGTAATTAACGCTTACTACTATTATGCCTCTCTTTGCCAGGTGTTCACCGTCAAATTCCATTTCGGAGGTATAACCCCATTGAAAACCGCCCCCGAAGAACCACACAAGTACCGGAAGCTTTTCGTCTTTGGTTTTGGCGGGGGTCCAGATGTTAAGGTACAGACAGTCTTCACTGATGGGGACCTCCGAATCCACATGCCATTCCCTGCAATATATGTCCGTGCCCAGGCCCGGAGTGTCCTGCACGGAGATCGGAGCGAAGGTGAAAGCATCCAACACCCCTTCCCAATTAAAGCAGGGTTGCGGAGCACGCCATCTGTTTTTGCCCACAGGCGGTGCTGCAAAGGGCACACCCTTATAGGCTGTGATCCTGGGATCAGATCCCGGAAGGCCGCGGACTTTGCCGTTTTCTGTTTCGGTTTGTCTAAGCATAGGTTTTACCTCCGTCTCATCTTGTATAATTATCTTACAATATTTAAAAGCAGATTTCTTTTATTTTTTTGCTGTTTATTACCCAATCATTGCAACTGATATCTTGTAATGATCTCATGCATATATAAGATAATATAAATCCAATATTTGTGCAATATATGCTATAATGAGGACAATATAAAAGAGGAAGGGTTACATATTTTTTGTTATCATTTATCGCATAGGATGAAGAGGAAAAGATCATGAAGAATAAAGCTTTCAGAATAGGGATATTGATCTTCGGCGGGCTGTTGAGCATATATATGCTCGGCTGCGGAAAGACAGGCAAAAAAGGTAGTGAAACAGAGCCGACACCGGAAACACAAGATGCAGGAGAAAACAGTATGGCAAAGACAGAATTTGAATCATTATTTAAAGGGATCAAGACAGAGAAATTCATAAAGAACATTTTGGAAAACAACCCCATTATGCTACAAAGGTTCGGAGCCGATCCCTATGCCATGGTTTACGACGGAAGAGTGTATATATACATGACCGGAGACACTCCCATGTATGATGCAAACGGTAAACTTAAGGAAAATGATTACTCAAACATATATACCATCAACGTGATCTCATCTGCCGACCTGGTGAACTGGACGGATCACGGGACCATATATGCCGCATCTCCCAAAGGCGCCTCCAAATGGGGGAAGAATTCCTGGGCACCGGCAGCTGCCTGGAAAAACATAAACGGTAAAGATAAGTTTTTCCTGTATTTTGCAAACGGAGGAAACGGTATAGCAGTGGTAACGGGTGATTCACCTATAGGACCCTTTACGGATGTCTTCGGCAAAGCTTTGATCTCCAGATCCACACCCAACTGCAGTAACGTTACCTGGCTCTTTGACCCGGCAGTGCTGGTGGATGATGACGGACAGGCCTATATCTATTTCGGAGGAGGAGTGCCGGACGGCAAGGCAGAAAACCCGGGAACAGCCAGAGTGGCAAAACTGTCGGAAAGCATGATATCTCTTGACGGAGACCCCATTGTGATAGAAAATGTGCCCCATCTTTTTGAGGATTCCGGGATAAATAAGATAAACGGAAAATATTATTATTCCTATTGCTCAAATTTCAGCATGAATGCGGAAACGAAGAAAAAATACGGGTTCGATCAGGGACAGATAATCACCATGGTATCGGATAACCCCATGGGACCCTTTGAACTATGTAATGCGGTTCTGAAGAATCCCGGAAACTACTTCGGAAAAGGCGGTAATAACCACCATTGTCTCTTTGAATTTAAGGGAGAATGGTACATTACCTATCATGCAAGGCTTTTGGAAACAGCTCTCGGAATGGATGGTAATTACAGGAGCACCAATATAGATAAGCTTAAAATGTCGGAAACCGGAGATCCTTTAATGTCTTTGGGCACAAGAACCGGTGTGGCAGCGGTGGACACCCTGGATCCTTACGGCGAAGTGGAGGCTGTTACCCTTGCCAATGCGGCGGGAATAGAAACAGTACAGTACGGAGAAACGGCAGTAAAATACGGCTCCGGACAGATGATACTTACAGGTATACATGACGGAAGCTTTACCGCAGTCTATAATGCGGATTTCGGTACCGGCAGTGCAAAGGATATCGTATTTAAAGTAAGGGGACAGGGAAATGGTGCCATAAAAGTGAGCCTTGATACACCCGGAAGCGACGCGATAGCCTATGCCTTGATCGAGGCTCCGGGAGAAGAGTTCACAGAAGTAAGAGCACAGCTTTTAAGCGTTCCGGAAGGGATCCACAAGATCTTCTTTGTGTATGCGGGAAAGGACTATGACATACTTTCCTGGAAATTTGAACAAAATTGAACAAAACAGGTGATGATGAACCTTTTGTGAATTTATTGTTCTTTTATTGAAATATTCACTGTCAGGTGTTAGAATGCAGACAACCAAGATGAGTTTCAGCCCGAAGGATCGGACAGAGAGGTGGTTTATATGGATATAGCAGCAATGTCCATGTCATTAAATCAAATTAATACATCCAGTGATATCGGTGTGGCAATGCTTTCAAAGGCTTTGGACACTCAGGAGACCATGGGTGCGGAAATGGTAAAGATGATGGAGCAGTCAGTTAATCCTCATATCGGTGCCAATATCGATGTTTCCGTATAAAATTGATTTTTACCTGCCGGTTTCGGCAGGTTTTTTTATTCCTGACCCGTCTGTTATCTTCCTTGAAAAACATAGGGTTTTTTGGTATAATTTTCTATTACCACGCTATGTGGTTTGGAGGTCAAGAGAAATATGAGAAGATATCGTTTAAGGATCGGTCTTGATGTGGATGACACATTATATGACTGCAACGCCTATGCATTGTCCATAGTGAACAAGAATCACCCCGATGAGGACCCGGTCAGCATCAATGAGATCAAAGGCTGGGGAAATTACGGAAGGCATTTTGACGAAAGGATCGCATTATACTCCGATCCTGAGTTTGTTCGCACTCAGCCCATCCTGCCGGGAGCTCAGAAATTTGTCAGAGAGCTTTCAAAGCAGGCCGACGTTTTCTTTGTAACGGCTGTGCCCGCAGCATGCATGAGCGCCAGAGCTGAGAGACTGCTTAAAGACTTTCCCGAGATCCCTTCCCAGAATATTATTATAGGTACACGTAAAGATGTGTTTGCGCTGGACATGCTGCTGGATGACGGCGCTCACAACATTTCAAATTCAAAGGCGGTTTACCCGGTTCTTTTCCGTAAGCCCTGGAATATGGATATGTCAGGCATACTTGCTGTCAACAGCTATTCGGATTTCATGCAGCTTTTCAGAATGGTGAGAAATTCCTTTGTGGAAAAGGCTCCGGATCTTTCCGACGGAGGCGTTATATGCCTGGTGGGACCTTCCGGTTCTTTAAAGAATGAGATAGCTTACGAGCTTACCAAGGATTCTCTGGAATTTAAGAAGCCCCTCACATCCACCACCAGACCCAAGAATCCGGGAGAAAGCGAAACTGCTTATCGTTTTATCGATGAGGAACAGTTCCTAGAGGAGAAAGAAGACGGAAGGTTTCTTGAAACTACCGTATACTCTAAATTCCATTTCGGAACACCAACCAATGAGATACAGCAGATAGTTAACGAGGGAAACTATGCAGTGCTTCCCATAGACATCTGTGGTGCGCTTACCATCAGGAATTCCTACAGAGGCAGAACTCTTATGGTATTTGTTAACAGAGAGAAGACAGCGGTTTTAAAGAATATCATCGCACGTAAATCCGATGAGGATGACAAGGTCAGAAGGATCATGTCTCTGGATTTTGAATACAGAAATGCGGAGATCTGCGATATCGAGCTTAAATGCGAGGATAATGCCGTGAGAGCGGCAGAAGAGCTTAAAAAGATCATTGCCGCCGGTAACAGATAAAATTTGGATCAGTTCTTAAATACAGATGAGGTAGAAAATGTATAAGGCTTTAATCGACGAGATCAAAAAGTACGATACGATCATCATTCACAGACATTCAAATCCCGACGGAGACGCCATCGGCAGTCAGATCGGAATGAAGCATCTTATAATGGTGAATTTCCCCGAAAAAAAGGTATATACCGTGGGAGACGAAGCGGGAAGATACTCTTTTATGGACGAGTCCGTAATGGATGAGGTTGAGGATGATACTTTTAAAAATGCCCTGTCCATTATCCTGGACTGTGGCGGCGCAAACATGGTAAATGATGAAAGATATAAGGTGGCAAAGGCCAATGCCAGAGTGGATCATCACATGTTTACAGGAAAGTTCACCGGAACCGAGGTCATCGATACCACCTTTGAAAGCTGCTGCGGTATCATTGCAGACATTATAAGGACCGAAGGCCTTGAGATCGATGAGATCGGAGCAAAATCCCTCTTTACGGGCATGGTAACGGATTCGGGAAGATTCCGCTATGACTCCACAAACGAAAGGACATTTGAACTTGCAGCTTTTCTGATGAGAAAAGGAAAGATCGACTTTAACGATCTCTATTCCAAGATGTATGCAGAGGATTTTGAAGGTCTTAAGAGAAAGTCGGAATTCATACTTAAGATCCGTTTTACCGAGCACAATGTGGCCTATATCTACACCGATGCGAAAGAGGTGGCTGAGCGTATCGCTCAGGGCATGACTCCCTTCGGGATATCCAGAGGCATGGTGGGAACCATGGGAGATATCAAAGGTGTCGATATTTGGGTAAACTTCACGGAAAGCGAAGGAAAGGTGCTTTGCGAGCTTCGTTCGAGCAAGTACAACATTAATCCTATAGCAGTCAAGTACGGCGGAGGCGGTCATGAAAAGGCCAGCGGTGCCACGGTGGCTGACAGAGAGACTGCAATGGCCATGCTGGCAGATCTTGATGCTATGATGATAAAGCAGGATTAAGCTTATATAAAGTTGAAAGGAAAACATATGGATAATAACAACCCGGAGTTAAAGAAACAGATCCTGGATAAGATCAAAGCCTATGACAGGATCATCATCGGACGTCATTTCAGACCCGACGGAGATGCAGTAGGTTCCACCATGGGACTTGCCACTGTTTTAAGAGAGTCTTTCCCAAAGAAGGAGATCTATGTGGTAAATGAGGACTATTCCGATTATGTGGCGTTCCTGGACGATGATAAGACCGTACTGGCTGACGAAATGTATGCAGATGCGCTTTTTATCGCTGTTGATACGGGAACAAAGGACAGACTTTCCAATAAGAAGTATGAATTGGCCAAGGAGCTTGTTAAGATCGATCATCATGTGGACAATGCACCCTATGGGGACATTTCCTGGGTGGAGGATTGGCGTTCTTCAGCCTGCGAGATGATCGTGGATTTCGCCATCACCTTTAAGGATGAGCTTAAAGTTACCAAGAGAGCGGCAGAGTGCCTTTTCACAGGTATGGTGACCGACTCCGGACGCTTCCGTTTCTCTTCCACTAACGGAGAGACCATGAGAATGGCCGGATATCTTTTGGATTTTGGATTGGATCTTGAAACCATCTACTCCAATCTTTATCTTGAGGACTTTGATTACTACAAGTTCCAGGCATATATTTTCGGACAGATGAAGCGCACGGAAAACGGAGTTGCCTATATCGTGGTTACCAGAGAGATGCAAAAGGAATGGGAACTTACCAATGAGCAGGCAAGTAATGTGATCACCATGCTGAATGCCATCAAGGGTTCCATCATCTGGCTGGCTTTCATCGAAAATCCCTACGATGATGAGATACGTGTGAGACTGCGTTCCAGATTTGTTACCATCAATAAGCTGGCAGAAAACTACAGCGGCGGAGGCCATGAATGTGCTGCGGGCGCTACGGTCCACTCACAGGAAGAGATGATGCAGCTGATAGAAGACGCGGATCTGATCTCAAAGGAGTACAAGGAAAATAATACCGGCTGGATGTAAAAATGAAAAAGCTCTTTTTGCAATAATCTATTGTATATTGGCGGCAGCTTTTACGGTTTACGTGGAAGTAAATGACGAAGACACAAAAAAGGTCCCCCGGATCACTCCGAAGGACCTTTATTTTTTTGCGTTTAAGCTGTTTTACAACGATCAGCGTGCTCTTTTCTTGGAAACGCTCATCATTGTGAAGGAAGCAGCTGCCATAAGAAGAAGCATGATCATGATCATCATGGAGCCGTCACCTGTCTTGGGTGTTGTATCTGCGGAAGCCTTGGTGTAAGTGCATCCCTTATCAAATTCAACTGTGCCCTTGTAGTTCTTGATGTTACCAGTAACTGTGATAACATCGCCAACCTGGATGTCAGCACCGCCTGCAAGACGATATGCTTCGATCTCGTAGTCACCGACCTTCATCATGAGAGTGATGTTATCGTACTTCTCAGCGTAAGCGCTTACGATGGAGGATACTGTACCGGTTACTTCCTGGATGCCGGGCATTGTCTCGCCGTCAGCAAGAGCGAAAGCCTTTTCCATTACCAGAAGATCCTTAGCGTATGCAAGCTTCTGACCCTTAACATAGGTGCATCCCTTATCGAATTCAATGGTGCCCTTGTAGTTCTTAAGAGTACCTGTAACTGTGATAACGTCGCCAACCTTGATGTCAGCACCGCCTGTGAGACGATATGCCTGGATGGTCTTGTCACCGACTGTCATGTTAACGGTGATGTTACCGTACTTATCAGAGTAAGCGGAAACGATCTCTGTAACCTTACCGGAGAGAACCTGAGTGCCGGGCATTGTTTCGCCGTCAGCGAGTGCATATGCCTTCTCAACGGTGATGAGCTGCTTAGCTTCGTCAACGGAGAGAGTCTTGGAATAGGTGCATCCCTTATCGAACTCAAGTGTGCCCTTGTAGTTCTTAAGAGTACCTGTAACTGTGATAACGTCGCCAACCTTGATGTCAGCACCGCCTGTGAGACGATATGCCTGAACTGTTGTGTCGCCGACCTTCATGTTAACGGTGATGTTGCCGTACTTCTCGGAGTACTCGGAAACGATCTCTGTAACTGTTCCGCGAAGAACCTGAGTTCCGGACATTGTTTCGCCGTCTGCAAGAGCAGCAAGCTTAGCAAGAACTTCTGCTTCGCAAAGATCGGAAGCCTTAGCTTCAACAGCGATCTCGATGGTAGCTGTATCTGTAGCATCGTTGCACTTAAGAGTAGCAACAACTGTAACTGTCTGAGCCTTCTCTGTCTGAACAAGAGGAAGCTTGCCGTCTGCAACGGTAGCGCCTGTTACAACATAGGTGATCTCAACATCTGTGTAAGTAGCACCTGTAGGATTAAGAGTAACAGAGGTATCTTCCTGAACCTTTGCGGGGATTCCGAGGTTAGCCTTTTCGTAAGCTACCTTCTCTGCATCAGTCCTCTTGGGAAGCTGGAAGTTAGAGAATGCATCTGCACTTACGGGAGAGAGGTAGAATGCTCCGTCGTAAAGTGTAAGGATACCTGTTGCATCTGCAAGGTAACCCTTGTGAGATGTGAATGCTGTCTTGAAGGTTTCCTGTTCATCCTTGGTGATAGGGCAAACGGAAGAGGAGAGTCTTTCGTAGGACTGCTTGTCACCGAGCTGGAACATGAAGTAGGTGGGATCGGAACCAACGCCGATGATCTCAACGCCCTTAACGGTTACGAGAAGACCCTGTTTAGCGGTAAGGTTCTTATCCTTTAAGCTTTCAGCCTTTGTGTAAAGGTCTGTGTAATCAGCGGGAGCAACTGTCTTGATGGAGGAATCAACGATCTCAACGCTGGAGTTGATGATCTCATAGGTTCCTGAATAAGTGGAACGCTCACCGGTAGCCTGAACTGTCATACCTTCCTTGATACCGAGATCGGTAACGGGGTCGGAGGACATATTGTAAACATAGTAACCGCCGTCGTTGTCCTGGAAGTAGAGAGCGTTGGAGGAGTTACCCTTTGACTTAGCAATGATAGCTGTAACAACACCCTTTACAACAACTGTTGTTCCGTCTGCAGCAGCAGCGTACTCAGCCCAGGTGAATTCCTTGTAAGCGGGTACGAAATGCTTGAAGGAAGCGGAAGCAGTGTTTCCGTTGGCATCCTTAAGTGTAGCGGTAAGAGTGTAATCAACCTGAGAAGAGGTCTTTTCATCTACATCGATGGTTACCATCTTCTTGGAGTTCATAGCCCCTACTGTAACGCCGGACTTAACATCAACCGACCAGTTAACATCATATGTAACGCCGTCGATCTTAACAACTCCGACAACTGTGTAATCGGATGCGGTAGCAGTAGCGCTGCCGTCCTTAGAAGCATACATACTGTTGAGATAATCCTTAGCTGCGGTAACACCCTTTGTATCAGCAACAGGGGCCGTGGTAGGAGCAGTGGTAGGTGTCTGTACTACAGGAGCGGGAGTGGGGGTGGGGTCAGCTTCCTTATCTTTTCCGCAGGCTGTAAGGCAGGTAATGCTCATTGCTGCAACAAGCAGTAATGAAAGAAGTTTTTTACTCTTCATCTTTTTTTCCTTCCCTTTGTTTAATGGTTGATAGTTATATATTCTTTAGATAATACCTTGATCTGGTAAGAGCCGTCGAAGTATTCCACTATGCCTTTTACGGAGATGTTTCTGTCTTCGTAGGCATCGGCTTTTATAAGATTACGGTTATCATCATAAAGTACTACGGTTCTGACATCGATCTCCGTACCACCCTGGGTAGCGCAGTGCAATGTCATGGCTCCGTTGGAGGAGCTGGCAGGATTTGAAGTGGTGTAGATGCTGAGCACATCCAGATCGCTTACGGAAACTGTGGTTCCCTGGATCAGGTCTGCATAGGCATATGTTTTCTTGACGGTTGTAACTGTACCGTCCTCCGCTTCAACATCATAGGAGACTGTTCTCTTACCGCTTACGAATTCGTCGGGATCGATCTCGATGAAGGAAGCGGAGTAGCCTGTGCCTATAAGCTGAAGATTTGAAGGATCGTTTGGTTTCATAACCTTGTACTGTACGTCGGCTATCTGGTAAGTGCCGCCTGCTTCATAGAACTGACAGGAACCTACCACTCTGACGCGGTTGCCTACATGAAGGATCTCAAGTCCGGCACCGCTCAGGTTATAACCGTAGAAGATGGATATGCCGTAGTAAAGATCTGTCTCGGCATCATATTCTTCCACATAGACCGTACTGTCTGAGTTAACGGTCACAACACCTTCGAAAGCCACTTTCTGTCCGTTATAATCGGCTATGTTCAGTCTGAGTTCCTTTAATGTGAGCTCGTGAGCATCGCCGTAGAAGAAATCGGGATCTTTTTCACCCGAATAAAGATTTAACCTGCAAGCTTTAGCGTTCATGAGAGCGGACATTGCAAGATCGCCGTAGCGGTTGTTGGCTGTTGAGGAAGCCAGGGCAAGTCCGTTCTGAAGAAGCTCCACGTTCAGATTCCTGTATGTGTCGCTTTCTGCTGTTTTGTACCAGATCCACACCAGATATCTTCCTCCCGTGGAATCCAGATTCCATTTGGAGTCGTCGGATTCAAGGATGATGGAAGTGGCCTTGGAAAGGGCGTTTCTTGTGTACTTGGAAGCGGCTTTGCCGTATTCCTCGATCTTTCCTGTGGATTCGGGAGTGTTCACCGCAAGAAAACGGGCTTTAAGAAGTCCCGTATCAACTACGGAAGTGGGGACATCAAAGTGCACCGTATCTCCGTCAACATATGATCTGACGGTAGCTTTGGTCTTAACAGATTCCGAATTTTCGTTGAGAATGAGCTGAGCTGCATAATCAATGAATTCAGGTTCCGGAGTAGCGGTGGGAGAGGGCGTCGGTGTAGGTGTAAGAGTCTGCTCCACTACTGTAGTGGGAGCAGATGTGGGCGCCTGACTCTCCGAACCGCTCTCATTCCCGCAGGCAGCGAAGCCTGCGAGAGAGAAGATCAAAACCGCGGTTAAAGCTATGCATGTTTTTCTGTCTTTTTTTAGCATATTGTTACCTTAATGATGGAAATCAATTAATACTGGCAGTTCTTAATAGCCTCTGCAAATGCTGCATCAACACTCTTATCTACATCACCTGTGATAAGGAAGCACTTCTGCATGAGAGAGCCCACCTGATCACGAGCCTTGGAAGAACCATTGAAAGCGGGAGATACGTAGTAAGCTTTTTCCTGATCGAGACAGATCTTAGCAGAGAGAGCGGAGATGTAGGTGCCGCCGTCAGCCTTTGCAAGGTGTGCCTTGTAGATGGGGTTCTCAGCTACGGACTTAAGAACGGGAACGTAACCGGAAGTAATGGAGAAGCTTGCCTGGAACTCAACGCTTGTGGTGAGATACTTAAGGAAAAGCCAGGATGCTATAACTTCCTGAGGGTTATCCTTCTTGAAGATACATACGGAAGGACCCTGGGAGATAACCTTCGGATTGGAAGGATCTACCTGAGGAATGGAAGCGATGCCTACTTCGAAAGGATAATTTCCGGAGTTATCGGCTGTAGGACGCTGATGAGTAGCACCTGCGGAAGAACCGATGGACATGTAGCTTCTTGTACCTGTTTCAGCAACAAAGAGGCCGGAAGTATAAGCACCGTAGAGCTGCTGGGTTGTTACAAGGTCATTCTGATACCAGTTTCTGAAACGCTTAACGAATTCCTTGTTCTGAGCATTATCGAAGAGGAAATGCTCTCCGGTTGCGCTGGTGTAAGGAGATCCGTACTGCTCGCACATGGTGATGAACCAGTTTGCTTCGGAGTCGTATCCGAGAGGAACGCACTGAGGATCGATGTCCTTAATGGTTTCGCAAAGGGTTTCCATTTCATCCCATGTCTTGGGAACTTCAAGACCGTTCTCATTGAAGAAGGTCTTGTTGTAGTAAAGAACTTCTGTGGACTTGGAGAAGGGCAGTGTGTACATATGCTCGTCACCGAAAGATGTACCTTCTGCATAGTAACCTTCAATGAAGTCATCGATCTGATCCTTTGTAAGACCGAGGGTTTCTGTGGTTCCGTCAGCTCTCTTTACGGTTTCTGTGCTGGCGATAAGGTTGTCAAGATGAGCAACGGCGCCTGCAAGGTTGTAAAGAGCAACGTGATCGGGATAGCAATAAGCCATGTTGGGTTCGCTGCCTACAGTGATCTCTGTGGAGATCTGATCTCTTACATCGTCATAGCCGCCGACCTGGGACCATTCGATGTGGATCTTGGGATAGAGCTTGTTAAATTCTGCAATATACTCATCAAGTACTGCAGAAAGGTTCTGACCCATTGTATGATAGAAAGTAATGGTTACTTCGCTTCCGTCGTATCCGCCTGCGGGAACCGTGAAGTTGGGAGGTGTGGATTCCCGAACGGGCGTTTTTGTGTTGGAGGAAGTGTTGTTTGAACTTTCATTCTGACTCTTAGCGGGTGTAGGTGTAGGAGCGTCAGAGCTGTTGCCTCCGCATGCGGTGAAGAGCATTGAAGCTGCAAGGACCGTGCATGCCAGAGTTTTGAAAAATCTCTTCTTCATATTGTTGTTTCTCCTTGTGTGTTGTATATCGGTGTGATCGCAGGATGCGATCTTGACCTCTTTATTTAATGCCTTGCGGCAAAAAATCAATTTAACCCTTGATACCGGAACGGCTTACACCCTTCATGATGTATTTTCTTAAGAAGATAAATACAAGGAAGAGAGGGAAGGATACCAGGGCTACGGCTGCCATCTGTACGGGATAATCCACATCGCCCGTGGAGGCGGTGAAGGCATTTCTCAAACCGTTGGTAACAAGCTTGTGTGCATCGTCCTTGGTAACCAGTCTGGGCCAGATGTAGGAGTTCCAGGCACCCATCATCTTAAGGATGGTTATGGAGATGAGGGTGGGAAGGGACAGGGGGACCATGACCTTCCAAAGGTATTTTATGTCACTTGTTCCGTCCACTTTTGCCGCCAGATACAGTTCATTGGGTATCTGTAGGAAGTTCTGGCGCAGCAGGTAGATGTAAAAGACGCTGACCAGGAAAGGAACAATGAGAACTACATATGTGTCGATCCAGTTAAAGGTATTTACCGTGCTGTAGTTCGTAATGGTGAAGAGTTCTCCGGGGATCATCATGGTGGCCATGAGGAAACCGAACATTGCGTTCTTACCCTTAAACTCCAGTCTTGCAAAGGCAAAAGCGGAAAGGACCGTGATCACCAGGGAGAGGATAGTGGACACAACACCTACATAGAGAGTATTGAGGAACAGTCTTCCCAGGTTGGCGGTAGTAAAGGCACGGGGATAGTTTTCAAAAACTATCTTTCTGGGCCAGAAGGTAGGAACGTTCAAACGATATTCTTCCAGTTCCTTAAGGGAGGAGTTGATCATCCAGTAGAAGGGGAAGAGGATTATTATAGCCATTACGATAAGGAAAGCGTATACCAGGATCTTTACCAGGATCTGAACCACCTTCTGGGTAGCTGTTACCGTGGAAAGATTCTTTTCGTGCATTATAATATTTTTTTCACTCATTTTTCTCACCTCACCCTAGTAATGTACTCTCTTCTTGCTTACCTGAAGATTTATCATGGTAACAACGAAGATGATCGCGAAAAGAATAAGTGCGGATGCGCTTGCGAGACCGTAGTTATTGTCGGCAAGTGAATCGTAAATGAATCCGACCATTGTCTGGAGCTTTCCGGGATCTCCGGTAGGTCCCATGGTATCACCGAAGATACCTACAATGCTGGTGTATTCCTTGAAGCCTCCGATGAAACCTGTGATTATAACATAGGCCAGCATGGGAGAAAGGAGCGGGATGGTGATCCTTGTGAGGATCCTTCTTCTTGAGGTACCGTCGATCTTAGCAGCGTCGTAGTACTGTTTGTTGATGGACTGAAGACCGCCCATAAGGATAAGGATCTTAAAGGGCAGTGCGTTCCAAACGATGTATACCACCATTACCGCAATGTTTGCCGCATAGGAGGAGCTGGCATTGATCCAGTTGATCCTCTTTCCGCCCAGCTTTTCGATAAGGTTGTTTACTATACCGATGGATGCGATGGAGGAGATGTGCTCAACGCTGAAGTAGGTCTTTATGGGATCTCCGCCCTTTAAAGGCGTCTGCATGAACCAAAGAGTGTAGCCCACTTCTTCACCGTCCTCATTGAGTACCGGATCTGCATATATTTCCGCGGCGCTTTTTGCATCGGCGGTCAGCTGAAGGGAGGAAAGAGCAGTCTCTTTACCCGAGTTCAGATACTTAATGCCTTCGCTTGTGGTAGCGATCAGTCTGTAAGAACCGTTATCGTTCTTTGTGAAATATACGTTACTGTCGGAAATGGCTTTCGAGGACCCGGAATATCTTCTTCCGGAGTATTCGGCAACCACATCGCATTTGTCGATGTCCTTCTGGGTGGTCATGTCCATGTAGTAATAAACATCATCCACATTACCTACGAAGAAGTAGTTGTTGTCATCACGCTCGGAAAGTTCAAAGACCGAAGCCTGTTCCGCTTTGTTACGTGCATATATGGCGTATTCCGTCTTATAAAGGTTGGTGGTATTACCAATGATGTTGAACATTGCGGCAAATACCATACCGATAGCGATGGAATTCGTTACATAAGGAAGGAAAAATATGGTCTGCAGGAATTTCTGCAGGGGCTTTATGGAATTTAACGCAACCGCAATGAGAAGGGCCAGAGCGGTGGAAATGGGTACTGTAAGAACACAGAGAAGGATAGTGTTCTTGAGACAGGTCAAAAATGCGTTAAAAGCAAAAGCCTTTTTGAAGTTGGCAAGACCGAAAGCAAACGTGGCACCGCCTGCGGCCTCCAAAGGTTTATAATCGGCCAGGAAAGCCATCCTGACTGTATTTATGATGGGCCAGACCGTGAATACCGCCAAGAGAACAACGGCAGGAGCAAGATAGATCCAGGCCTTCCATTGATGTTTACTGTCTACCATTTACTTTACCTCGCAGAATATCCTTTCTTCGGTCTCCTTGCTGAAGAGGAAGATCTTGTTGGGTTTAATTCTGAATTTAACGGTCTTAGCCGCAGGGTCAACCTTAATGTCCGAATCGATGATGGAACGGACAGTGGGGTTAAGGGAAGCTTCGCTGGTGGAAACAATGCTGGAGTCACGTCCCATTACTTCCACGCTCTGAAGGTTGCAGGTGAGAGGGCCGTTTTCGTCCACGATGAAGCCCTCGGGTCTGATACCGATGAAGATATCCTGATCGGGAACATCCTTAACGCTCATTACGGCTTCTTTGCCCACATAAACCTTGCCTCCGGAAACCTTGCCTTCAAATACGTTGATGGGAGGTGTTCCGAGAAACTTTGCAACGAAGAGGTTCTTGGGGCTGTCATAAACATCCTGAGGTGCACCTATCTGCTGTACAACTCCAAGTTTCATAACAACGATGACATCGGAGATGCTCATTGCCTCTTCCTGATCATGGGTAACGAATATGGTTGTGATCTTGGTCTCACGCTGGATCCTTCTGATCTCTTCACGGGTCTGAAGACGAAGTCTTGCATCCAGGTTGGAGAGAGGCTCGTCCAGAAGCAGTATCCTGGGCATCTTTACAAGAGCACGGGCAATGGCAACACGCTGCTGCTGACCGCCGGAGAGCTCTGAAGGCTTACGGTCCAGGAGTTCGTCGATCTGAACCAGCTTAGCTGCTTCCTGAGTACGCTGAAGCATCTCATCCTTTGTGAGTTTGTCTTTACCGGTAAGGTTCTGAAGAGGGAACAGGATGTTCTGTCTTACAGTCATATGAGGATAGAGCGCATAGTTCTGGAAAACCAGGCCTACTCCTCTGTTTTCGGGAGAGAGATCGGTAACATCGTCATCTCCGAAGAAGATCTTACCGCTGCTTAATTTCTGCAATCCGCAGATCATGTAGAGAGTGGTGGATTTTCCGCAGCCCGAAGGTCCGAGAAGGCCAACAAGCTTTCCGTCGGGGATGGTGAAGTCAAAATTATTGACTGCAACTACCTCCTCATTGGATTTCTTGTTACGGCTGGGGAAAATTTTGGTAACATTTTGCAATACGACTTTCATATTGTTCCTTCCTTCTATCCTTTTTTTATAGATGCAGGCGAATGCTCTTCCGCCTGAACATTTCGGGATTGATCTAACAGATTTATCAGTAGGTTGCGTTGGCTGCCTTTTCTGCAGCATCCTTTTCTTTTGCGGCGATCAGTTCTTCCTTTGTGTCAAAGATCTTTTGAGCGGGGAAGTCGATGACCACGGTTCCGGCGAAAAGGTCGTGAATACACGAATTTGTTTTGGTCACTGCCATGCAGAGGATCTGGAGGATAAGAAGTCCGATGATCGCAACTGTTCCGGCGAGACCCACCATTCCAAAGTAGATCATGAAGATCAATAGAACGGGAACCATAGTTTCTATTGTATATTTACCGAGGAATGTACGTATGAACATGAAGAGAGGAGAGACCTTAACATGATCGGTACGCATGACTCCGAGACCGAAGATCTTTTTACCGATGGTCTTTCCGTCTTTAAGAAAAACGGGAATAATAAAATCAACAACAAGAACGGCAAGGAAAATGCCGAGACTGATAATGAGTAAAGACAGATTGAGATAATAATGATTGTGGTAGATAAAATCTTTATCCGAAGCGATGGCGTCACACATTTTTTCGTAAGACTGCCGGTCACTTTCGGAAAGTGAGGTAAATTCATTCTCATCTATATAATAGGAAATATTGTATTCCTTTTCATAACGGGAAATAACTGAAACGCAAGCCTCGTAATGGCTGTCATAACCGGAAATAAAAGAGATAACAGCTCCGAAAGCCACTGTTAACGTCATAGTGATGATGAGGTCGAAAATAAAAGCCGAAATTCGCTTTGTCATATTCGCTTTTTGAAGATCGAACATCATGCTTTTGCCTTTCAATACGGTTATTTGGCGGATTTTAACGTCCGCATATTTTCGTAAAAGATTTGACACTTAATTGACACTGATTTTTTGTCGGTATTTTATCATAACATATTTTAATGGATTCATCAAGTTTAATTAAATAAAGGGTTTTGTCTCAAAGGGGCGCAGTTAACGGGTTTCGAGACTATTTAACGAAAACTCTAAACTATTTGAAAAATAAAAAGAATATGCCCTGACCTTTTAAGGCATATTCACACTAAACTCTGATACATTGCTGCTTTTATACGGTAAAATGCCGTTGGGGCAAACAGACTTTCATTTAAAGAAAGGATATGCTATAATCATTGTGCGTTTTTTAACAAAAACGATTTAAATCATCTATCATCTACGGTGCAGGACCTAAGTGGCCGTGTACCATATTGTTCATATAAGGAGAATAAAATGGAACAGTTTTGCGTTAAAGGTATGAGCTGCGCAGCATGCAGCGCCAGAGTGGAAAAGGCGGTGAGAGCGGTTCCGGGAGTTACGGACTGTGCCGTCAGCCTTCTTACAAATTCCATGGGTGTGGACGGAGATGCCAGACCAGAAGATATAATCGATGCGGTGGTAAAGGCCGGCTACGGTGCCAGCCTTAAGGGAGCCGGGGTTCAGGAGGATTCCGGCGACGAAACGGGTAAGCTTTTAAAACGTCTTCTGATCTCTCTTGCCATCCTTCTTCCTCTCATGTACGTGTCCATGGGACATAACATGTTCGGTTTTCCGCTTCCGAAGATCATCGCGGAGCCGGTGGTAAATGCAATGGTACAGGCTGTCCTTTCCCTTGTGGTCATCATAATAAACAGAAAGTTTTATATTTCCGGCTTCAGAGGAGCCATCCACAGAAGTCCCAACATGGATACGCTTGTGGCTATGGGTTCCGGAGTTTCCTATTTATACAGCGTGGTCTATTCTATAGTCATGATATCCTCCGGGATGGCGGAACATATGCTTCACGGACTCTATTTTGAATCCGCGGCCATGATCCTGGTGCTGATCACCGTAGGCAAGACTCTTGAAGCCAGATCCAAGGGCAAGACCACGGATGCTTTAAAGAGCCTTATGAATCTTAAGCCTATGGTGGCCACTAAGATAACCGTTGACGAAAACGGCAATGAGGTTTCTAAGATCGTGGGAGTTTCACAGATAAAGGTGGATGACATTTTTGCGGTAAAACCGGGAGAGAGCATTCCCGTGGACGGTATCGTAATCTCCGGCACAAGTGCGGTAAATGAGGCGGCACTTACGGGAGAGAGCATCCCTGTGGATAAGGAAGAGGGAGATGAAGTCTCCGCAGCCACCATAAACCGAACGGGTTACATTAAATGCCGTGCCACCAGAGTGGGTAATGACACCACACTTTCACAGATAATAAAGATGGTGAGTGATGCGGCTGCCACCAAGGCACCCATTGCCAAGCTTGCGGATAAGGTTTCAGGCATATTTGTTCCCACAGTTATAGGTATAGCATTTATTACCTTTATAATATGGTTCGCCGTAAAAGGCTTTGCCGAGCCGGGATATGCCTTGGCGAGAGCTATTTCGGTCCTTGTCATCAGCTGCCCCTGCGCTCTGGGACTTGCTACTCCCGTGGCCATCATGGTGGGCAACGGAGTGGGCGCAAAAAACGGTATTCTTTTTAAGAATGCAACTTCCCTGGAAAATCTGGGAAGAACACAGATCGTGGCGCTTGATAAGACGGGAACCGTTACCACAGGAGAACCGGTGCTTACGGATCTGGTGCCTGCAAAAGGCGTAAGCGAAGAAGAACTTTTGAGACTGGCCTATGTGCTTGAGAGTAAAAGTGAACATCCTCTGGCAAAGGCGGTTGTGAATTACTTTGAAGCCAAGGATACTGCTCTTAAGGAGGATGAGGTGGAGGATTTTGAGATCCTTCCCGGAAGCGGCTTAAGAGGAAAATACAAGGGTAAGGAACTTGTGGGCGGAAATGCCGCTTATTTAAAGAAGGGCATAGCCTGGGAAAACTTTATGTCATCGGATGTGTCAGAAAAGGCTGAGGCCCTTTCAAAGGAAGGAAAGACACCATTGCTCTTTGCCTATGACGGCAGGTTCTTGGGCTTCATAGCTGTGGCTGATGAGATAAAGGAAGATTCGAAAAAAGCGGTGGAAGAGCTTAAAGCCATGGGAATACGTGTGGTAATGCTCACGGGAGATTCGGAAAACACCGCAAAAGCCATTGCGGGACAGGCAGGAATAGACGAAGTCATAGCAGGAGTTACACCCGACCTTAAAGCGATAAGAGTGAATGAACTTAAGGAACAGGGTAAGACAGCCATGGTGGGCGATGGTATAAACGATGCACCGGCGCTTACCACAGCAGATTCGGGGATCGCCATCGGAGCGGGAACGGATGTGGCCATCGATGCTGCGGATGTGGTCCTGGTAAAGAGCAGGCTCACAGATCTGGCCGCAGCCATACGCCTAAGCAGGATCACTCTTACCAATATAAAAGAAAACCTTTTCTGGGCCTTCATTTACAACATAATCGGAATACCTCTGGCAGCAGGCGCCTGGATACCCGTCTTCGGATGGGAGCTTAATCCCATGTTCGGCGCTGCGGCCATGAGTCTTTCCAGTTTCTGTGTATGCATGAATGCGCTCAGGATAAATCTTAAGAACATATATAAGAATTAATGGAAAAACAGTACATTGCAATCGATCTCAAGTCCTTTTACGCATCCGTTGAATGTGTGGAGCGTAACCTTGATCCGCTGAACGCAAATCTGGTAGTGGCAGATCCGGAAAGGACATCAAAAACCATATGCCTTGCAGTTTCTCCCACCCTTAAAAGATACGGGATCCCGGGAAGAGCAAGGCTTTTTGAGGTGTTGCAAAAACTGGCACAGGTAAATGCCGACAGGCGGATAAATGCCCCGGGAAAAGAATTTAAGGGAAAATCCGTTTTCGGAACGGAGCTGGATGCGGATCCGTCTCTTGAGATCGATTTTATCCAGGCTCCTCCCAGAATGTCTTTATATATGAAGTATTCCACGGATATCCTTAACATCTATCTGAAATACGTGGCTCCGGAGGATGTCCATGTCTATTCGGTGGACGAGGTCTTTATAGATGTTACTGCTTATCTTAATACCTATCGTATGACAGCTCATGAACTGGCCATGACCATGGTGAGAGAGGTGCTTCAGACTACCGGTATCACAGCTACCGCAGGGATAGGGACCAATCTTTATCTTTGTAAGATCGCCATGGACATAGTGGCAAAACATATGCCTGCGGATAAGGACGGAGTCCGGGTGGCGGAACTGGACGAAATGAGCTATCGAAGGCTTTTGTGGAATCATCGTCCGTTAACGGATTTTTGGAGAGTGGGAGGCGGCATTTCAAGAAAGCTGGCAAAGTATGGGATGTACACCATGGGAGACATAGCCAGATGTTCTGTGGGAAAAGAAAACGAATATTATAATGAAGCTTTGCTGTACAGACTCTTCGGAATAAATGCGGAGCTTCTCATAGACCATGCCTGGGGATGGGAGCCTGTGGGGATGAAGGAGATAAAAGAATTCCGCCCCGCAACCAATTCCATAAGCCTGGGACAGGTCTTAAAAGAACCCTATGACTATAAGAGCGCCAGGCTGATAATAAAAGAAATGACGGATCTTCTGGTATTGGATCTTGTGAAAAAGGATATAGTGACAGATCAATTGGTGTTGAATCTGGGATTCGATACAGAAAACCTTAAGGATCCCGAAAAAATGAAGCACTTTAAGGGTGAAGTGGTGCTGGATCACTACGGCCGCGCAGTGCCCAAGGGAGTGCATGGTTCCATCAATCTTCCGGAATACACTTCCTCTACTTCGGTGATAATGGAATACATGATGAGACTCTATGATCAGATCGCGGACAAGGATCTCACGGTCCGCAGGATGAACGTGGTGGCAAATCATGTCATATCCGAAAGAAAGGCTGAAAAGCTGGAGGAGCAGGAAAGTGCCTATGAGCAGCTTGATCTGTTTACGGACTATTCCAAGGTTGAAAAGGAAAGAGCCGAAAAGAAGGAAAAGCGGCAGCGGGAGAAAAATGTCCAAAAAGCCGTGATCGAAATAAAGGAAAAGTTTGGAAAGAACGCTGTCCTTAAGGGCATGAATCTGGAGGAGGGCGGAACCACCATAGAAAGAAACCGCCAGATAGGCGGACATAAGGCCGAATAGGCCGGATGTGAAGCGGGTATAGGCATACTGCTTTATCCAAGGAGAGATGATTTGAAAATTACCATAGTTTGCGTCGGAAAGATAAAAGAGAAGTTTTATACCGATGCCATAGTAGAATATTCCAAAAGATTATCCAGGTATTGTAAGCTTGAGATCAAGGAAGTGGCAGATGAAAAGACTCCCGACGGTATCGGAGAGGCTGCGGAAGAGCAGATCCGTAAAGCCGAAGGGGACAGGATACTTAAAGCCATCCCCGAAGGTGCCTATGTGATCCTTCTTGCCATAAACGGCCGCATGCTCACTTCTCCCGAACTTTCGGAAGAGATCGAAAAACTGACGGTAAGGGGAGTGAGTAACATAGCTTTTGTGATCGGCGGTTCTCTTGGAACATCAAAGGAAGTATATTCACGGGCCGATGCGGAGCTTTCCTTTTCAAAAATGACCTTCCCGCACCAGCTGATGAGAGTGGTTTTGCTGGAACAGATATACAGAAGCTTTAAGATCAGCGCCGGTGAACCTCTAACCCCGTCCCCAAAGGCTCACCCAAGGCTTGTTTGTGTGGAACATAGCGGAACAAAATAATTATGACCAGAGGAAGAGACAGAAAAATGGAAAGAGAAAATATAGTTCTTATAGGTATGCCCACATCGGGAAAAAGCACGGTGGGAGTTATTGTTGCAAAGATCCTGGGCATGGATTTTGTGGATACGGATATCGTTATTCAGCAAAGAGAGGGCATGAGATTAAGCGAGATAATAGATAAACGCGGACTGGATGCTTTTTTGGACTGTGAGGAGCAGGCACTTTTAAGCCTTAATGTTAAAAATACCGTGATAGCCACAGGAGGAAGTGCGGTTTACAGCCGCAAGGCCATGGAATATCTTAAATCAAGTTCTAAAGTGGTATATCTTAAGGTGGAAAAGGAAGAATTATTTAAACGGTTAAAGGATGTGAAAGCCCGGGGAGTGGTTTTGAGAAACGGGGAGACTGTTGACGAAATGTTCGAGGAAAGGATCAAGCTCTATAATGAATTTGCGGATATAACGGTGGAAGAACACGGCAATCTTGAAGATACGGTAAGAGATGTTCAAAAGGCTGTTAAGGGCTGAAAAGCCCTTTTTGTTTTGGATTATCCTTCACATATATTGTAACGATAACGTTTTTCTTGCATTTTGGCGAAACCTAAGTTACAATTAACAATTAGCTTATTCTTTAAAACATTATGATGAGAGGTGTGACCTTTTTTACCTCGGATATCATGTATATTATAAGGAGAAGAAAATGAAAAAAGCCGACTATCTGAAATGGGATGAGTATTTTATGGGAATAGCGCTTCTTTCCGCACAACGCAGTAAGGATCCCAATACAAGTGTTGGAGCATGCATAGTCAGTGCCGACAACAAGATCCTTTCCGTGGGTTACAACGGAATGCCCAAGGGCTGCTCGGACGATGAATATCCCTGGGAGAGAGAGGGCACGACTCTCGAGACAAAATATGTCTATGTTTGCCATGCGGAGCTCAATGCCATCCTTAACTACACGGGAACAGACCTTAAGGGCGCAAAGGTGTACACAACCCTTTTTCCCTGTAATGAATGCACAAAAGCACTCATTCAGGCCGGACTTTCTGAGATAATCTATTATTCGGACAAGTATCGTGATACAGATACGGACATTGCCGCAAAACGCATGTTGAAGTCGGCAGGAGTAAAATACAGAAGATATGAAGCGGGCAGCAAGGATGTAACTTTAAAGCTTTGACCCGCAAAGAGGCAACATGAAAAAACTGTTATTAGCAATTATAATTTTGCTTGCACCGATACTTTGTACCGGATGCGGGCTCGCTGTGTTTGACACCGCGACTCAGAGATTTGACAATATGATAGGGTATGATATAGCCGAGAAAATGGGCGATACCCTCGAAAGTATCGTATCGAGCGGTGATGATGTTTACGGCGAGGAAGACGGAGTACAGATCAGGGTTTTGACGCCTACACCTACGGAGGATCCTTTCTTTGTAGCTACTGCCACACCTTTTATCATAGCCACACCCACACCCATGTCTGATGAGCCTGCGGGTAAGACCGTGGACGAGTGGGTATATGCAACGGAAGCAGCCAATGTGCGTTCCGGATGGTCCACAGAATATCTGGTGGCAGGATCCCTTACCGAAAATGACTGTGTACACAGAGTGGCGATCCTTTCCAACGGTTGGAGCAAGATATCCTATAACGGAAATTATGCATATGTTTACGGCGACTATCTGACTACCACAAGGCCCAGAAGAGTGGGAACCACTCATCTGGATGTTATGGAATACACGTTGGATGCCGCGTTTTCGGGAGATGATGTTTACGTTCTTGATGTAAAGAACATCATGCAGAAGCCGGAGCTCGTAAACGGACCCGAGATCACATGTCTTGCAATAGTCCTTCACTATCTGGGTTATGATGCGGTAAGCAAAGTGACTTTGGCGGAAGACTATCTGGAAACCGCAAAGCCCGGTGAAGCAACTCCTTTTGAGGCGTTTATCGGAGATCCCAGAAGCGCTAAGGAAAGCTACGGATGTTATGCACCCGTAATAGTAAAAGCGGCAAATAAGTGGTTTGAGGAAAAAAACATCCAGAAAAACTGTATCGAAGTTTCCGGAGCCACACTGGAAGAGATGTTAAGATATGTAAAGAGCGGTGTTCCGGTTATCTGCTGGACTACCGTAAGTCTTTCACCGACGGCTTACGGAGATTCCTGGGTCATAGACGGTGAAACCTACATCTGGCGTAATAACGAGCACTGTGTAGTTATCACGGGTTACAACAACAGTAAGGGTACACTGATCGTATGCGATCCTTTAAAGGGCCTTGTTGAATATACCATGAACGATTTCGTTGTAAGATACAAGGAACAGTACAGTAACGCATGCATAGTTACAAACAAGATTCAACAGTGATCGGTAAGATGAGATTGAAATTTTTTGGGCGTCGCCCGGTTCCGGGCCTTGACTTTAAGAAAAAAGCGCCTTCTAAAAACGGAATAGTATCATGCATTTTCGGAATTGCAGCCATGGCTGTGTTTATTGCCGCAAGCATTATTTCGGCCAAGGCTGACGGAGATGCCGGGGAGCCGGTGGGATTCATGGGGATCTCATCGGCACTCCTTTGTATTGTGGGTTTGGTCTTTGCAAGTGACGGTATGAGGGAGAGAGAAGTGGGCTATCTTTTCCCGATCATCGGCGCAGTGCTTAACGGACTGCTGCTGGTTTATCTTTTTTGGCTCTATATTTACGGATTGATCTAAGGGGGTATCATGGACATTATTGATGAACGATTTGAACTGGTCCGCGGCCGCATAGCAGAGATAGTGGAGGAATGCGGACAAAATGACAGTTTTCCCGAGAAAACTGCCTGGGCCTTTAAGACCATAGGAAAACTCTGGTTAAAGACCTGTGATCTTTATGAGCTTTGTAAAAGCGAAAAAGGTGTTTTCGGAAAGAGCCTCGAGGAACTGAGGGCTTTTTATAATGAACTTTATTTTAACATCCTGCCCGAAAACTATGAAAAGAGTCTTGAAAATCCGGCTTATGCCGTGAAGATGCTAAAAAGAAAGAACGGCAGGTTTTTATCTCTGCTTGCTGCGGAAGTCTATGCCAATATGAATAATGCGGCCAACGGCTATATTGAGTATCTGACTCCGGAAATGGAACTCTTTGTGGAGATCTATTGTCTGTTCAGAGATGCTTACGCCGAATACGACAGGGCGGAAGCTGAAAAGCAGGCCTATGCCTACTCAAGGCAGGCATTCTGTTCCTATAAAAAAGATAATATTGCAGATCTGGACGACAAGGTCTTTGGCGAAAGATATGATCCCGACAATAATAATATGCTCCGTATATTGAACTCCGATCTTAAGGATCTGAGATACCTTTACATGTACGGTGATTACATTACGGAAAACGAGATACAGATCGCAAACTATCTGAACTCCCTGAAAGATGAAGAACTGCATGAGATGGCGGAAACACTTGCTTCCGGGTATCTCCGCGGATTTAAGGTGATGAATGCCCACTTTAAGGAGGGAGGAAATGCAAGCGTCAGCTATTTCGTCGGAATGGAAGCTATGGTCTTAAGGGTGATACAGTCCCTTAAGGACAGAAATTGCAACGTAACCATGAGAAATGCTCCTCTCAGGTTAAGGTATACCGAGTGCGGTGCCGTAACCACTACAAACGTTAATACTCAGTTTATCTTTGATCACAAAGACGATATGGCTCTGTGGTTTGACCGGGCCTATGTGGCAAGGGAAGTCGAATGCTACAAAGCATCATTTGAAAAGCACAGAGAAAAGACGGATCTTTATAACGGCCCCATAAACATTGACGGCTTCGGACTTCCGGATTTTGATCCCGTTTACAAGAGCGAGGCCTATAACTACACTCCGGCCCAGAACAAGCTTATGGTGGAGTTCAGGGGTAAGATCGCAGGCATACATTACAGCTACATTAAGAGCGATGAGACCTCCTTTGCCATTATTGCCTATCCCTTCCCCGGCATAGGAAAGGACTTTGAGAGCATATTCAATGATACCGTTAAGGTTAATAACCTGGATAACGGTCTCTATCAGAAGATACAGCAGAACATCATCGATGAACTTGATAAGGGCTTCGCTGTCCATGTGACCGGAAGAAACGGCAACGAAACAGATGTTACCGTGGCGCTTACCCAGATCACGGATCCGGAAAAGCAGACGGTGTTTGAAAACTGTACAGCGGATGTGAACATTCCTTTGGGAGAGGTGTTCACTTCTCCCAGGTTAAAGGGGACCAATGGTCTGCTGCATGTTAAAAAGGTGTTTTTAAACGGCCTGGAATACAGAAATCTGAGGGTGCGTTTTAAGGATGGAGTGACCACCGAGGTTACCTGCGAGAATTATGAAGAGGAATCGGAGAATAAGAAGTTTATTTCCGAAAACCTTCTCTTCAAACATGAGTTCCTTCCTCTGGGTGAATTTGCCATCGGTACCAATACCACAGCCTTTGTGATGGGAGAGAAGTACGGCATACAGAAGAAACTTCCCATTTTGATCGCAGAAAAGACAGGGCCTCACTTTGCTATAGGCGATACCTGTTACAGCCACGCAGAGGACCACAAAGTCTATAATCCCAACGGCAAGGAGATCATCTCCAGGACCAATGATTTTGCCGAGCTTAGAAACACCGAGCCGGAAAAAGCTTATTTTAACTGTCATACGGATATCACAATACCCTATGACGAATTGGGCGATATCATATCTTTGCGCAATGACGGCAAGGATTTTGAGATAATTAAGAATGGAAGATTCGTTGTAAAGGGAACAGAGATCCTTAACGACGTTCTTGACAAAAAAGGGAGGTAACATGGCAAAAGTAGGAATAGTTATGGGAAGCGATTCGGATTTTCCCATCATGAAAAAAGCTGCCGAGATGCTGGAAAAGTTTGGCATCGATTACGAAATGACGGTCATATCCGCACATCGTATGCCTGATGTGTTCTTTGATTATGCGGCAAGCGCAAAAGAAAAGGGCTTCAAGGTGATCATCGCGGGAGCGGGAGGCGCGGCTCATCTTCCGGGCATGTGCGCTGCGATCTTCCCCCTGCCCGTTATAGGAGTTCCGATCAAATCGGCGGCGCTTTCGGGGATGGATTCACTGTACTCCATCGTGCAGATGCCCTCGGGGATACCCGTTGCCACAGTAGCTATCGACGGTGCGGCAAACGCGGGCATATTGGCTGCCAAGATATTGGCAACAAATGACGATGAGCTTCTTGAAAAGATAGAAGCGTATAAAGAAGAATTAAAAGCTTCCGTAATGGTTAAAAAAGCCAAAATGGAAGATATGGGTATTAAATACGAGAAATAATTTAAAGGAAGAAAAAAAGAAATGAATGCGAAATTAAAAGGCGGTTTAAAGGTTCTGGGAATACTTGCATTTGCGGCTTTCCTGATGTTTATGGCAGTAGTGGGCTTTGGAGAAGGCAAGATGTTTTCGGCGTCGGCCATCAAAAAAGGTCTTGATCTTGCCGGTGGTGTAAGTATCACCTATGAGGCAACAGCGGATGATGTTTCCGAAGAAGAGATGGGAGATGCGATCTACAAGCTGCAACTCCGTGCAGATGTGTATTCTACGGAAGCGAGTGTTTATCAGGAAGGTACAAAGAGGATCACGGTTGAGATCCCCGGAGTAAACGATGCAGAGACTATACTTACCGATCTGGGAAATCCCGGAGCACTTTATTTTGTATATGGTACCGGAAACTTAAGGTATGATTCGGCCAATGATAAATATTATCTCACTAAGACCATTGACGAGCTTAAAGCTGCCGATCAGATCGTTTTAAACGGTAATGATATATCTGATGCCAAGGCAGGATCACAGGAAGCTCAGAGTTATGTGGGCGGAAGGGAATATGTGGTTCAGTTGTTCCTTAACGATGAAGGCTCCAAAAAATTTGCCGAAGCTACAGAAAAGAGCATAGGTCAGAAGATAGCTATTGTTTATGATAACGATGTTATTTCAGCACCCACGGTAAATACTGCTATTCCGGGCGGCTCTGCCATCATCAGCGGTATGGCAGATTTTGAAGAGGCGGATATCCTTGCTTCCACCATCCGTATCGGTGCACTTCCCATTGAGCTTAAGGAAGTACGTTCCAACGTTGTAGGCGCTCAACTCGGTCAGGATGCAATCAGAACCTCACTTATTGCAGGAGCCGTAGGTTTCCTGTGTCTGATCCTTTTCATGATCATTTATTACAGAGTTCCCGGAATTGCCGCATCCCTTGCTCTTGTTGTATATGTGGGACTTATGGTGTTCTTCCTCAATGCATTTAATGCCACCCTAACCCTTTTGGGTATAGCCGGTATCATATTGTCAATAGGTATGGCTGTGGATGCCAATGTCATTATATTCCAGCGTATAAGAGAAGAACTTGCAAGAGGGCTTACTGTAAGAAGTGCGATCAAGAACGGCTTTAAGAAGGCCTTCAGTGCCATCTTTGACGGTAACGTAACAACCCTTATTGCGGCTTTTGTGCTTTTTGTTATGGCTTCCGGTGGTGTTAAGGGCTTCTCTACAACCCTTGCCATCGGTATCGTTCTTTCCATGTTTACAGCTCTTGCGGTAACCAGACTCACACTTAACGCTTTATATGAAGTTGGTTTCAGTAATGAAAAATTCTATGGTATTGCAAAGCAGAGAAAGACCATTAATTTTGTAAAGAACAGCCCCAAGTTTTTCGCTGCTTCCTGTGTTTTGATCCTTGTTGGCATTGTTTCGATGATAGTATTCGGTGTTAAGGATAAGAAACCCTTAAACTATGGCCTTGACTTCTCCGGCGGTACATCACTTTCCGTTACCTTGCCCGATAAATACAGTGAAAGCATGAACCTTGAACTGGAAAAACTGGTTTCCGATACTATTTCCAAGACCCCACAGATCACCAAGGTTTCCGGAGAAAATACCTATATCATTAAGACCATGGAGATCGATAAGGATCAGAGAGCTCAGGTGGTAAATGCACTTGTTGAAAAATACAATGTGGATGAGTCACTTATTGAAACAGAGAATATTTCCGGAAATGTAAGTGCGGAGATGAGAAGACATGCCATCATCGCTGTAGTTGTAGCGGTAATCTGCATGCTCATATACATCTGGTTCCGTTTCAAGAACTTCAACTTTGCGGCATCTGCTGTTATTGCACTTGTTCATGATGTACTCATTGTCCTCATGCTCTATGCGGTATCAAGGATCTCCGTAGGTAACGGTTTTATTGCATGTATGCTTACTATAGTAGGTTATTCCATAAATGCCACTATTGTTATCTTTGACCGTATCCGTGAGAACATGGCTGAGAAGAACAAGAAGACATCTGTTACGGAGATCGTTGATATGTCGATCACACAGACACTTTCCAGAAGTATCAACACATCCCTTACCACATTCCTGATGGTATTTGCACTTGTTATCTTTGGTGTTGATTCATTAAAGGTATTTGCATTCCCGCTCATGTTCGGTATCATCGCAGGTGCTTATTCATCAGTATGCATCACCGGACCTCTTTGGCACTTTATGGAAACACATATGAAAAAGAAAGATGAAGAATAGTTTTTAATGTCAGATTTCAGAGAATTGGAGAAAGAGAATAAAGAGAAGATCAAAGGAAAGGGCAGAGGGCGTTTGGTCCTCGGCCTTCTCCTTATTGTGGTTGCCGTGGTTCTGGTTTCCTACAGGAGCGGTTTTTTTGATTCAATATTTGACGGGAAGAAGACGAATGAAGAGTACCTCGCCGAGGAGATCACAAAAAAGATGAAAGGCTTCGATGAGCTTCTGATCGACGAAGTTTCGTTGATGAGCGAGGGAAGAGGTACTGCTGTGGGAAAAGTGCAGCTAAGGACCAATAACCTTTTGAATCTTCTTTTGGGTAATACGGAATTCGACTTTCATTACACCGAGAATGGATATGCCATTACAGAGATCAATACAAACATAGAACTGGCCTCCTTTGAGTTTGACTATCCAAGCCTTAAAAAGCTGGCTTCCTCTGAGGTTTTGAAATCCTCGGCCTTTAAAAAACTTTTGGAAAAATACAGGCTTATCTATTACGAGAAGCTGTTTAAAGACCGCATATCTTCCCGCAATGATAATTACATCAATAACCTGGACGGCGTGATACTGGTTGAGACGGAAATGAAGTTTGAACTCTCGGCTGAGGATTACGATAGAGCTATGGAAGCATGTCTTTATGCGGCGCGTAAGGATAAAACCCTTAAAAAGGCATATAAAGCCCTTGCTGAAGAGGGAGAGACTTATGATGAGTTTCTCAATAAGCTGGAAGAGAGCATAGAGAAACAGAGAGAAAAGGCTTTTGGAGGAGAAAAAATCTACGGTGCATTTTACATTAATGTCAGCGAAGGACTTACCATGGCAGATATTACGACAGAGAACGCCGATGATGAGGGAGACCTTGTTATTAAGCATATAAAGGCGGGCTATACCTATCTTAATCGTGAGGTGGGATTTGTCCTGGATTACGATGACGGAACAAGTACTTTAAATGTTCTTGGCAGCGGCATCTACAATGATAAAGATATTACCTTTAACACTACGGGAACACTTAAGGCAGAAGGCCCCGGGATAAAAGAGGCCAATGGTTACGATCTGGAATTTGTGACCAAGAATCTGCAGTTTTTCAGGGCCGGCGAAATATATGCGTCCGGGACCGTCTTGCTTGAATATAAGGATTCGGAAAAAGAAAGTACGATGATCGAGTTTGAAAGTAAAAACGGCAGTCAGACCATAGAGACGACGACTGTCAGAACAAACGGAAGTCGTGAGGAATCCGCCATTTACATAACAAGATAAATATTGACATTTACAAAACCCTGCTGTATAATTCGCTTGTTTTTCGGTTTTGTAGCGAGGTGTGGCTCAGCTTGGTGGAGCGCCTGCTTTGGGAGCAGGAGGTCGCAGGTTCAAATCCTGTCACCTCGATGTGGATCGATCACAAGAAGTTGTGGTTGATTTCGGAAATTTTATGAAAAATGATGTTGACAAAACGTCTAACCTGTGGTAAATTATCGCATGTCGCTTGAGCGACTAAATACTTCTTAAAGGACGATGAAGTTATAAAAATCATTATGCAGGTGTGGTTCAATGGTAGAACACCAGCCTTCCAAGCTGGATACGTGGGTTCGATTCCCATCACCTGCTTTTACTTGGACTTTTTGCCTAAGTTATGTGTCAGTAGCTCAGTTGGATAGAGCAACGGCCTTCTAAGCCGTGGGTCGGGGGTTCGAATCCCTTCTGGCACATGAGCGGTCTGCGTATCGTAGACTGCATTCTTTTTTAGGAAGAATATTGTATGGTGGATATGGCGCAGTTGGCTAGCGCGCCAGATTGTGGCTCTGGAGGCCCTGGGTTCGAGTCCCAGTATCCACCCTTTTCAAAAAAAGGCACGAAGGGCGCCGCGAACATTGGGCTATCGCCAAGCGGTAAGGCACAGCACTTTGACTGCTGCACTCGCTGGTTCGAATCCAGCTAGCCCAGCTTTTTGAGAAATATGGGCTACTAGCTCAGGCGGTAGAGCACTTGACTTTTAATCAAGGTGTCGCGGGTTCGAGTCCCGCGTGGCTCAGTACGAAATTAAAGGATCGAGACTTAATAGTCCCGATCCTTTTTTAACTTTTTATAACAGGTCCTGATAGCCTTTTCTGTACAGGTGTCTCGGGATACCGTCAACCATGATGGGAGCCACGTCACCCTGGATGAGAGGGCGGACGTAGGTGATGAATTCGTTGGTGACGTAGGTTCCGTCCTTGGTGATCCATTCTCTGGGAACGAGACGCTCGTCATTGGCGATCTTGTGCACGTCCTTGACTTCCGTGCCTGCCTGATAAGGATCATCGGAGAGACGCTGGATGACAACCATTTTTCCGCTGTCGCCTTCGTCTGCGGCCTTCATGGCAGCACCGCCTACTTCGTAGGCCTCCAGGATATCTATACGCGAAGCACAGTGGCTGGCGGAACGCTGAAGAGTGGAGAGCTCGATGGCTCTGGTCTTACAGCCGATCTCTTTGGCAAGAAGATTGCAGAGATATCTGGCGGTTCCGGTGAGCTGTTTATGACCGAAGGCATCCACGTAATCCGTATTTTCGTCCATTTCGCAGATGTACTGGCCTTCGGCGGTATGTATGCCTTCGGAAACGGCTATTACAACAGAGGCTTTTTTCTTTAGAAGCTCTCTGGATTTTTTGATGAATGCAGGAATATCGAAGGGCAGTTCCGGCAGATAGATGGCATCGGGACCGTCGCAATCCTCGCCCTTTGCAAGGACAGAAGCACCGGTGAGCCAGCCTGCATTTCTTCCCATGATCTCGATCACGAGTATCTGGCCGTTCTTGGTCTCCAGACTCCAACCATCACGGATGATCTCCTTCACGGATGTACCGATGTACTTTGCGGCTGAGCCGTAGCCGGGGGTGTGATCCGTAAGAGCCAGATCGTTATCGATGGTCTTTGGACATCCTACAAAGCGGATATCTGAGCCGGAGATGATGGCATAATCCGAAAGCTTCTTGATGGTGTCCATAGAGTCGTTTCCACCTATATATATGAAGCAGTCAACTTCCAGATCTTCAAGTATACTGAATATCTTTTCGTATACATCCTTGTTCTCGCTGATGGTGGGCAGCTTATAGCGGCAGGTGCCGAGATAAGCGGAAGGGGTACGCTTAAGAAGCTCGGCATCCAGGCCTGACTGTATGTGATCAGACAGATCGATATATCTGCCCTCCAACAATCCCTGTACGCCGTGAAGCATTCCGTAGACCTTGTTATATCCTCTGTCCTTGGCGGTCCTGAAAACACCGGCAAGAGAGGAGTTGATAGCTGCGGTAGGTCCTCCCGACTGTCCTACGATTACATTACGTTTTTTCTTCTCCATACGTCCTCCGTCCTTTTAGCTTTTTTGCACAAAAAATTAGAAAATTTTGAGTAAGTGAAAGGTTAATTCTGACAATCACTACTTTATCAAATTTACAGACGAATTTCAACACAGAAACGGGCTTAATGATAAGAAAAATTATGACACAACCCGTTCGTGTGCAGTAACAGGCATATACTTACTCTACGATCTATGTGTCAGCAGACTTCCATGTCACCCCAAAAAGTGATATAATCTGAAAGACGGGCTTGACCTGTTATCAATAGGGAGGTTTTAAAATGTCTAAATTCCTTAAAAATCTTGTTTCAAGCAAGATAGTGATGGCTCTTTTAAGTGTTGTGCTGGGAGTGATCCTTTTGATCGTGCAGGGCGGAGCATTGACGCTGATAGTGAAGGCAACTGCCATTGTATTCATTGGTGCGGGAGTGGGATATGCGATCCTTTTCCTTCTGAATAAAAAACGTTCAAATACAATGCTGGCATGCTCTGTCATAGTCTTGATCCTTGGCGTGCTTTTCCTGATCAGGCCGGATATCATCGTAAATTTCTTCCCTGTGATCCTTGGCGTTTATCTGATCATAGAAGGGCTCACAAACCTTCTTGCATCATTACAGCACAAAAAGAGAAAGGGATTTCTTGTGGGCCTGATCCTTGCCATCCTGACAATAATTGTGGGCGTTTATCTTATCTTCAGAGCGGGAACTGTTATGAACATAGTGGTGATCATTGCGGGAATAAGCCTTATAGTGAACGGTCTCACGGATCTTTTTGCACTGAAAGCTTTTAAATAAGACTGTTAAGTGACTCCGGGGTCTGAGACTCCGGAGTTTTTTCTTTATCGGAGGATAATATGGCAACTAAAGAAGTAAAGACCAATGCAATGCGCATATTGGATACCATGAAGATACCTAACAGGCATATGGAATATGAATGCAAGGAGTTTACCGACGGCGGGCAGATAGCAGATACCCCGGGGCTTCCTCATGAAAGAGTGTTTAAGACTCTTGTTACGGTGGGTGCGGATAAGAATTACTATGTGTTTGTGCTTTGTTACTAGTACAGCGGTTTTAAAATAAATGGACTAATGCGCAGAATGTTTGCTCGAATGCTCGTGCATGAAAACGCAGGTGTAGCGGGCTACTCCGAG